>Ga0310911_10000058_pt1 | contig 36962 bp, 32 predicted proteins | sample GREbulkMGHF170_FD_203532 | JGI IMG/M metagenome (GOLD analysis project Ga0310911, IMG submission 203532) | Lab enrichment of tropical soil microbial communities from Luquillo Experimental Forest, Puerto Rico - GRE.bulkMG.HF170 | ecosystem: Environmental > Terrestrial > Soil > Tropical forest >... | reverse complement strand
CGGGTAATGATTGCCGTGCTCATACTTTTCGCCGCCACAGCGGGTGCCGGATATTATTTTTTCTCACATAGACAGTCTTTTAAGGCGCCGGAGAAAAGCATTGCTGTGTTGCCGTTTGAGAACCTGAGTCGCGATGCGGACAACGCCTACTTTGCCGAAGGGATGCAGGATGAAATTCTGGCCCGGCTGTCCAAAATCGCCGACCTGAAAGTGATCTCGCGCACGTCCACCCAGCGGTTCAAAAGTGCTCCGGGAGACTTGCGCGAGATCGCCAGGCAACTTGGAGTTGCAAATGTTCTGGAGGGCAGCGTGCAAAAGAGCGGTGACGCCGTGCGGGTGAACGTGCAGTTAATCAATGCACTGAATGACACTCACCTCTGGGGGGACATTTACGATCGCAAGCTGACCGATATTTTTGCGGTGGAAAGCGAAGTCGCCACCGCAATCGCCGAGGCCCTGAATGCAAAAGTCACGGGCAACGAGAAGCAGGCCATAACGGCCAAGGCGACGAACAACCCGGAGGCTTACGCCGCTTACCTCCGCGGGGTGGCGCTCTACCGCAAAGGTGCCTCTCCGGAGGGCTACCGGAGCGCCCAGCAATTCTTGGAGCAAGCGGTCCTGCTCGATCCCGGCTTTGCAACCGCTTGGGCGCTGTTGGTGCGGGTCGATGCATTGCAGTTTTTCAACGGATATGACGTGACGGAGGCCCGCCGCGGTGCCACACGCTCGGCGCTCGATACCGCGCTTCGCCTGCAGCCAGACCTGGCCGAAGTGCAGCTCGCGCAAGGGTATTATCAATACTGGGTAGAGCGCGATTACAACGCTGCAACACGCCGCTTCGAGCAGTTGCTTGGCAAGTGGCCTAACAATTCCGAAATTCTGGAAGCACTCGGGCTTATCCTCCGACGCCAGGGCCACTGGGATCAGAGCAAGACTTATCTGGATCGGGCCATCGTGCTCGATCCGCTGTCGCCAGCCGTGCGGCAAGACGCGGTACAAGTGCGCGTCATTACACGGGATTTTCCCGCGGCTTTGCGTGCCATTGATGACGCGCTGAACATCTGGCCAGATGATGTCGGCCTCATCGCCAACAAGGCCCTCGTCTATCTGCAGCTTGGCGAATTGGATCAGGCAGTTGCCTTGCTCAATGGCGTGCATCCGCGACCGGCAGACTTGCCCGCAATCATCGCGATCACTGAACAGGCTCGGTTTCGGCGTAACTATGCCGGAGCTATCAGCCAGCTCCAGGGGCTGCTTCAGCTTGAGCAGGCGAGTGAATCGGCGGGCTTCACGACCAGCTTTTTGAATCTTAATCTCGCTGATCTGCGACGGCTGTCCGGCGACGCGAGTGGCGCTAAGACCAATTACATTCAGGCCCGCGATGAACTGCTGGCCATGCTGAAAAATCAGCCGAACAACGCCGATTTCTACTACTCTCTTGCATTAGTATATTGCGGCCTCGGCGACCGGGAAGCGGCCATGAACTATGCCGAGCGCGCCGTTAATCTGATGCCGGTATCGAAAGACGCCCTCAATGGGGTTTTTATGGAAACTGCGCGGGCGCTGGTCGAGGCTCGCTTCGGTGATCGAGACCGCGCAATCCCGGCGCTAGCGCGTCTGCTAAAGTTGCCTGGTATTCTGACGCCTACCTTCCTGCGCCTCGATCCGGATTTCGACTTACTGCGCGACGACCCGCGGTTCCAGAAGCTTTGCGAAGAGAAATAGTCTTGAATCTACCGGCAACCTCTTCACCACGTCATGGTTACAACGTGATGATCGCTAGCCCGCTGAATCAGTCTAGCTAAGATCGACATCGAACGCATGGTCTCGGGCCGCACCATTCCACGCGCGTGCGCGTGCGCGTAGTATGTCGGCGAACAATATCGGACGAGAAAATGCGGAGTTTCTTCTCGCTCCCTGCGATCTGAAAACCGTTCCGAGTCATCAAAATGTCAAATGTTTAGATGTGACCTCCGTCTCTGCTTTCTTTTAAACATCTAACATCTCAACTCCTTAACCGCTCAACCGGGTTGAGACGTTGAATGTGAATGTCTTAGATACGACCCTGGCGAGGAATCGAGCACGTTAGTGCAGGAAGCGATTGCCGCCTTGAATGTAGAATTCCACCGGCACTTCAACCGGGCTGGGAGTGCCGGGTTTAAATTGCCACTGCAAAAGAGCTTTGACGGCCAATTCGTTGAGTTCTCTGTAGCCAGTGCTCTGTACGACTTTGACTTCGTCTACCAGGCCGCTTTTCGGGTTAATTGTAAGCCGATAACGACCTCTGCCTTTCACGCCGTGGATAACGAATCCAATGGGATACTCGGGTTCGATCTTTTTAATTAAACCGGGAGGCGCTCCCGTTGTTACGTGTGGTTCCACCCCGTGGCGCTGCGCATAAGCGGACGGCAAGCCAGCCACCGCGATGAGGCTTATGATGGAGACGTCTAACCATTGATTCGCACGCATGATTTAGAGATTAACTGCCACGCTCGGCTTTGTCCCGAGAAATTGCTGAGTGGGATCAAATCCACCCGCGCACACACGCGCGCGGCGCGCGTAGGATGTCGGCGAACAGTCCGGACGGAAGACGCGAGAGCGGTTTGGACCGCACAACCCGACGCGCGCGAGAGGGAGCGCAGCCCTCCCGATCCTGTTGACGCCATGTTAACAGTATCAGCGGCAAATGGCCGCCTTGTGTCGCAAATGTTCGCACATGCACGAGGCATATCACTGCGCACGAATGACTTATGTTGGATTTTTAGTCCACTGTTCTGCCAACTGAGTTACCCAGCCAACGCGAGCCGTGACCAAAGCAGAAAATGCTGAACCGTCAAATGCGGTTAAAACTTCAGCGGCAACTCCACCGCGCGCCGCAACATTTTCAAATATCGCTCCCGCGGGATTTCAACCGCGCCGAATTTCTGCAAATGCGGCGTGATCCATTGCGTGTCAAGCAGCACGAACTTTTGCGCTCGCAAATGCTCAACCAAAGCAACGAGCGCGATCTTCGACGCGTCGGTCACGTGGTGAAACATTGATTCGCCAAAAAACGCGCCGCCGACCGCCACGCCGTAAAGACCGCCGGCGAGTTTCTGATTTTTCCAAGCTTCGACCGAATGCGCATAGCCGAGCTCGTGCAATCGCTCGTAGCCTTCAATAATCTCGCCGTTGATCCACGTGTCTTTGCGCTTCGCACACGCACGAATCACTTCGCCGAAGCGATTGTCGACCGTGATTTCGAAAAACTTTTTCCGCGCTACGCGCCCGAGTGCGTGTGGGACATGAAAACTTTCGAGTGGGATAATCGCGCGCGGGTCGGGCGAGAACCACGCGACCGAATCGTCCTCCATCGCCATTGGAAAAACGCCAAGTCGATAGCCCTGCAGCAAAAGTTCTGGTTCGATCATCTAGAGTCATTCTAGGGCGTTTCTGCGAAACGCCATTCTTTTCCACGTCTGACACAGAGGCCCTACAAACAATCCGGTCTATTTGCATTTGCCGACTTCATTTCTAAAATGAGCGGATGAGGCCCTGGTCGTTCCTCCTCGAGATTCTCTTCGCCGCGCTCGCCTTCGGTTGCGCCGATCCGCTCGAGCAAAGAGGCGGGCAAGAAGTCAGCTCGCAGCTCGAGCGAGGTTTCAGTGGTCAGGGCAAACTCGTTCCTGAGGAACGTGATCCCGGCGATCCCGCTGCCGAACATGGAGTTCCGCAAACCCATCCATGAAGACCGTCACGCCCCCAAAACATTCAAAGATTCTCATTCTCGATTTCGGCTCGCAATACACCCAGGTCATCGCGCGCCGGATCCGCGAGCTCCAGGTTTATTCCGAAGTCGTTCCCTTTAATCTTTCGGGTGCCGAGATCAAAAAACTTCAACCGAATGGAATCATCCTCTCCGGTGGACCGGCCAGCGTTTATGACAAAGGCGCACCGCAAATTGATCCAGAGATCTTTTCATTAGGGATTCCGGTGCTTGGAATTTGTTACGGGTTGATGCAAATGGCGCACCATCTCGGCGGCGAAGTCGTTTCCACCGGCCGGCGAGAGTATGGCGCGGGAATGTTGCACATTACCAATGGCTCCCAGTTGTTCGATGGGCTCGGCAATCAGCTCGACGTCTGGAACAGTCATGGTGATGAAGTGACTGCGCTCCCGAAAGGTTTTCTCGCCGCGGGCTGCACCGAGAGCTCGAATTTCGCCGCGGTCGAAGATCGACAACGAAAACTTTACGGGTTGCAATTTCATCCCGAAGTCGCACACACACCCCGCGGCAAAGAAATTCTTCAAAACTTCGTCTATCACATCTGCCATTGCGCGATGGATTGGACGATGGGCTCGTTCATCGAAGAGGCGTGCGACCGCATTCGCCAACAGGTCGGCGACGAAAAAGTTGTGCTCGGTCTCAGCGGCGGCGTTGATTCATCGGTTACAGCCGCGCTTTTGCACAAGGCGATTGGCGACCAGCTCACCTGCATCTTTGTCAACAATGGCCTTCTGCGCGCGCGAGAGGAAGAAATCGTTCAACGCGTTTTTAGTGAGAATTTTCATATTCGCTTGAAGTATGTCGACGCGAGTAAACGCTTTTTGAAAGCGCTCAAAGGCGTGATTGATCCCGAGCAGAAGCGAAAGATCATCGGCACCGAATTCATCGCCGTATTTCAGCACGCGACTGAAGAACTGCTCGCGGAAGATCGACAAAGCAGAGCGCGCAAACTCGCCACGGCGAGTCCGTCCAGTGGCGGACACGGCCAATACCGTTTTCTCGCCCAGGGAACGCTTTATCCGGACGTGATTGAGAGCGTCTCAGTCAAAGGACCGGCAGCAGTGATCAAGACTCATCACAACGTCGGCGGGTTACCGGAGAAAATGCATTTCGAGCTGGTCGAACCGGTTCGCCAACTTTTCAAAGACGAAGTTCGCCAGGTTGGATTGCACCTCGGTTTGCCGAAAGAAATTGTTTATCGGCAACCGTTTCCCGGTCCCGGACTGGCAGTTCGGATCCTTGGCGAAGTCACAACCGAACTATTGTCGATCTTGCGCGAGGCCGACATCATTGTGCAAAGCGAAATGGAAGCCGCTGACTGGTATTACAGAGTCTGGCAATCGTTCGCCGTGCTTTTGCCGGTGCGTTCAGTTGGCGTCATGGGCGACCAGCGCACTTACGAAAACACAATCGTACTCCGCATCGTTGAAAGTCAGGACGGAATGACAGCTGACTGGGTGCGCCTGCCGTACGAATTGGTCGCGCGGATCTCGTCGCGGATCAGCAATGAAGTGAAAGGCGTGAATCGCGTTTGCTTCGACATCTCAAGCAAACCGCCGAGCACAATCGAGTGGGAATAGTCCAGAGGTCAACGATCAGTTCGAGATTTCGGAGTACCGATTTGAAACGGAAACCGAGGCCGCTCTGGAAATGTCTTAAGTGCGGTGAGCGCTTCACCAGCAGAAACATGTGGCACTCCTGCGGAAAATTTTCGCTCGACGATTTATTTGCACGGAGTGAGCCGCGTGTTTTGAAAATTTTCCACGAATACGCACGCTTGGTTCGTGCTTGCGGAAACGTTCGCATGATTCCGCAGAAATCGCGCGTCGTCTTTCAAGCCCGGATACGTTTTGCCGGCGCGACTCCGCGGAGATCGAATCTGATTTGTCACTTCATTTTGCCGCGCAAGATCGACAATGGGCGGTTTCAAAAAATCGAAACGTTCAACCCGAACTGTCACGTACATTATCTGCGCATCAACGACGAAGCGGACCTCGATCGCGATGTTGTCAATTGGCTGAAACAAGCCTACCGCGTCGGGCAGCAAGAGTATTTAGCTTGAAACTCTTGCCGGGCGTGCGCTCGATTTAGCTCAAATGAATGCCGAGCAAAGGCGACTGGAAGAAAATAGGTCACGACAGGAGCCGTGGCATTTCTGGGGGCCGTATCTGGCCGAGCGCGCGTGGGGCACGGTGCGCGAGGACTACAGCGCCAACGGCGATGCGTGGAATTATTTTCCGCACGATCACGCCCGCTCGCGCGCGTATCGGTGGAACGAAGACGGCCTCGGCGGAATTTCAGATCATAAAGGCCGGCTTTGTTTCGCGTTCGCATTTTGGAACGAGCGCGATCCGTTTTTGAAGGAGCGCCTTTTTGGCGTCAGCGGGCCGGAAGGAAATCACGGCGAAGACGTAAAAGAGCTCTATTGGTACATCGACAACACGCCGACGCACAGTTTCATGCGGATGATCTACCGCTATTCGCAAATGCGTTTTCCGTACAAGGAGCTGGTCGCACTAAGCGGCGCGCGCTCCAAATTCGAAGGCGAATTTGAAATCTGGAACACAAATGCTTTTGCCGAGAATCGTTACTTCGACATCGAAGTCGAATACGCAAAAGCGGACACGCAAGACATTTTAATTCGGGCCAAGGCGCGGAACTGCGGGCCGGAACCAGCGCCGCTGCATTTGCTTCCGACGATTTGGTTTCACAACACCTGGAGCTGGGGACGGAATAATTCCAAACCGACGCTCCGCAAGACTATCGATGAAGGCCACGTTACGGTAATCACTGCGAGCGATCCCACACTCAGCGATTACAATTTATTTTGCGATTCGGTCGATGAAGTGTTCTTCACTGAAAACGAAAGTAACGCTGAGCGGCTTTGGGGAATTCCGAATGCAACGCCGTTCGTAAAAGATTCGATCAACGACTGCCTGGTCAATGGCAAGATCGACGCCGTCAATCCGACGCAGTTCGGAACGAAAGCGGCCGCACATTATAAGTTCAACATTCCGGCAGGCGAAACGATTTCGATTCGGCTGCGGTTAACTCGCGTCGACGGCAGAAGGAAAGGCGAGAAACCGTTCTCTGATTTCGACGTGATTTTCCGAGTACGCCGTGCGGAAGCTGACGAGTTTTATGATTCGTTCGCGCCGATTGCCCTGAACGAAGAACAACGCGCAATTCAGCGCCAAGCGTTTGCCGGGTTGCTTTGGAACAAGCAGTTTTATCATTACATCGTCGAGCAATGGCTCGACGGCGATCCTGGCCAGCCCCCGCCCCCTGAAGGACGATTGAGCGGTCGCAACGCCGGCTGGCGACACCTCTACAATGAGCGCGTCATGTCGATGCCGGATAAGTGGGAATTTCCCTGGTATGCCTCATGGGATTTGGCATTTCATTGTCTGCCGCTGGCGCTGATCGACGTTCAATTCGCGAAGAAGCAGCTCGATATCATCGTGCGCGAATGGTATCAGCATCCAAACGGCAAAATTCCGGCCTACGAATGGAATTTCGACGACGTGAATCCGCCAGTGTTGGCGTGGGCGGCTTGGCGCATTTACCAGATTGAGCGCAAACAAACGGGCAAGGGCGACCGCTCATTTCTGGAAACGATCTTTCACAAAATGCTGATCGCGTTCACCTGGTGGGTGAACACTAAGGACTCCGAAGGAAATAATATTTTCCAAGGCGGCTTCCTCGGACTCGATAACATCGGCGTGTTCGATCGCAACGAAGCGCTTCCGGACGGCGGCCATCTCGAGCAAAGCGATGCCACCAGCTGGATGGGAATGTTCTGCTTGAACCTGATGCGGATCGCGATCGAGCTCGCGATGAAGAACCACGTTTACGAAAATATCGCCACCAAATTCTTCGAGCATTTCCTCGGCATTGCCGCCGCCATGAACAACGTCGGCGGCAGCGGCATCGGACTGTGGAACGAGGAGGACGAATTTTATTATGACGTGGTGCACACGCCCGGTGGCCGATTTTTGCCGCTCAAAGTGCGGTCGTTAGTTGGGCTGCTGCCACTGCTCGCGGTGGAAACCGTGCAGTGGCAACTGATCGAAGCGCTGCCCGGATTCAGATCGCGTCTAGAGTGGTACCTCCAACATCGGCCCGACCTCGCGAGCTTGGTTTCGCGTTGGCAGGAGCCCGGAATGAAAGAGCTGCGTCTTGTCGCGCTCACGCGCGGACACCGCATGAAATGTTTGCTCCGGCGCATGCTCGATCCGAACGAATTTCTGAGCGACTATGGAGTTCGTTCGCTCAGCAAGTTTCATCAAGCCCATCCCTATTCGGTCGCGATTCGCGGCGAAGAGAAAATTGTTAGCTACGAACCGGCCGAATCGCAAACCGGCATTTTCGGCGGCAACTCAAACTGGCGGGGCCCGGTTTGGCTTCCGACCAATTATCTCCTGATCGAATCGCTCCAGCAGTTTCATCATTACTACGGCGACGATTTCAAGGTGGAATGCCCGACCGGCTCCGGTCGGTTTATGCATTTGAAAGAAGTCGCCAATGAACTCTCTAACCGCTTGATCAAAATCTGGCTGCGCGATGAAAAAGGCGAATGCCCGTTTGCTCGCGCATCACAGCCCGGCCTAAACGGCGCACAAGATCGACAGCGATATTTGTTTCATGAATATTTTCACGGCGACGTTGGCGCTGGCCTCGGCGCATCGCATCAAACCGGCTGGACCGGACTCGTCGCGAAATTGATCCAACAACAGGGCGAGTTCGGGACGATTCAGCGGTGAGTCAGCTGCTTATCTCGGGCGCGTCGCATTTCCACCGGAGTTCCATGCGTACAGGTTTCGCACCAGTGACGCTTGTTCCGATCCAGACGTTTGCGTGCGCCACAGTTGTCGCACACGAAAGTGTCGGCCTGCTTTTCTTGTATCCGGGATCAATCGCCACGATCTTGCTAATTCGGAACCTTAAGGTTTCGCCAATGCATGAGGTCCAGCTTTTAATACGATGGAGTCACTCGCTCTGTCGCGGTCGTCGCATGATGTGAATGGCAAGGATGCGGCCTTGGTGGCGGGCCAGAAGGTAATCGATAAAATCGCCGATAATTGAATTCGGCTGGTTGCCGAGCTTCGTCACAACGCGGCAGATCAAGGTGCCGCTGCGGCCGTGCCATTCCAGATTGATTGCGCCACGAAGATCGCGCGCGCTGTGAATTTTCGCCCAACCGTGAGGACGCCCCGGCTGCTTCGACCACGCTTTTATGAAGCCAAATTTCTTTTCTAATAGCGGATCACGCATGATCTGACTGCGCAACGATCCGCGCCCAGTCGTGATCACTTGGATCACGGTCTGCATCTGTGAGTCACGCTAACGAAATCGGACTAACAAGCGAAAATTCAAACGAAAAGTTGCAGTGACAGCGCCGCGTAACGTCGACCAGGTGGGGGCCCACAGCTACACGAACGACTGAAACATCACGTAAACATCGACATATCCCCGGGTGGGATGTCGAAATGCGCGGGGCAGCGTTCCGATAATCTTCATTCCGAGATCTTGCCAAAGTTTCACAGCTGATTCATTCGTCGAAACAACGAAATTAAATTGCATCGCGCGAAATCCGAGGCGGCGCGCCTCCTTCAAACAATGTTCGCCCATCGCGCGACCAACCCCCTGCCCGCGCGCATGCTTCGATACAATGAACGCGGCATTCGCGACATGCGCTCCGCCGCCTGATTGATTTCGGTGCAGGGTGTAAGCGCCGACGGCTTTACCGTCGTTTTCGGCAACGTACGCATGCGCATCCGATTGAAACCAATACGCGAATGCTTCCTTGCGTGAAATGTTCGGATCAATCGGGTAGGTCTCGCCCGCCGCAATTACCTCGCCAAAAATTGTCCAGATCGCGCCGTGATCGAGATTTGTGGCTTCGCGAATCTTTATCTGCACCATGTCGACCAAAGTGGAGACATCGCTAAATATTTCTGGTCAGAAATAGGCACAGATTCCTCGACTTCGCTCGGAATTACAAAAAAGAAAACCGGCAGGAGCATAGAACAGTCTACTGCCGTTTGAATATTGCCGGCCCTTTCATGTTTCTTGGCCGCAGCTTTTGGTATTAAACGTGCCGAGGTTTTGGAGTTTGCCGGTCTTCGGATTCTTTTTTCGGGAATACCAACGATAACCACCCTTAATCTTTCTTGTCATTGTGAAGGTGTATTGCTTGGCGCTGGTGAAGGAGCTTCGGTCTTGACCATAAAAGAACCAGGGCAATCAGGATCGCCAGATCAAAGACCATATGTTGCGGAAAACTCCAGTGTTGACTCGCGTGACCAAAACATCCGCACGTGATGTCGAGGCCGCGCATTTCCGCTGCGACAGTCGCACCGATGAATACAGCGATCAACGCGGTCAAGATCGACAACCCCCCGCGGTAAAGAAATTGGAAGATGACTGTCAGACCGCAAACGATTTCCAGCCACGGCAAATAAAACGCGAGCCGCACGCCGACGAACCACGGCAGCGTTTTGTAATTGTCAATCATGTTCGCGAATTGGACCGGGTCGAGTGCCTTCAAAGCTCCGGCGTAAATAAAAATCCCACCGACGAGCACATCGAGTATTCGCCAGAAGATTTTCATCGTTTCTCAACAGCTCAACTACTCAACCTCTCGACGATTCTTCTTCACCCACTCTTCCCAGCCCCCTTGCAAAATGAAAATGTCTTTCAGCCGCGCTTCATCACCTAAACGTTTCGCGACATCACGGGCCGCGTTGCAACTTTCCGCGCTACAGTAAACAACGACTTTTTTGTCCGGCGACCAGTTTGGCAGAAATTGCAGGAGCAATTCGTTCCAATGATCTTCGTTCAAAGAGAACGCACCGGGCACATGGTCATTCGCAAATTCTTCGTCCGAACGCGCATCAACCCAGATCGTGCCGTCACCCCACGCCTTCGCTTGGTCGACGGTGACCAACTCCGAAGGAGGAATCGACGATTGCCAGGAAACTTTGTCGCGCAAATAAAGCCCTTCGCCGATCGCGGGCAAAGCGGCGAGCGCAATGAGCAACAGCCCTTCGCGAACTGCGCGGAATTTCACTGATTATTGTTGGGCGTCGGAAGCCGGTGGCGTCGCAGTCTTTGTAGCCGGCGCGCCGGACGGCATCGGTGGCCGCAACGCCGGCGGAGCTCCCGGCGGATTCGTCACCTGCACGTTGACGTAAAATGATCTCGGCGCTTCCTTTGGATAATCAGTCTGGAGCAGCAGCGCTGTTCCTGTTGGATGACTCGTATCCTTGGGCGTGACTTCAATCGTCCATTCCCCGGTCCTTCCGGATTCCACCTTCGATTCAAAATTCTGGCTGTTCGATTTTATGGTCAGGCTTGTAGCTGGAAAATCTTTCGACGCTTTGACTGAGATCTTCTTCGGTTTCGGCCGTTCGCCGCTCGTCCAATAAACAAATGTGGGGTTAATTTCGAGCGCCTGCGGAATTGCGGCCCGCAATGTCAGCATCGTCGTCGCCTGGGCCGGAACCGGATCGTCGGTTTGCACCGTCACTGTCTTCATTTGTATCCCAGTACGATCGCCAATGTTAAACGTGGCTGTAACCTCGCCTTTCTCACCGGGATTTACGACTTCCTTTTGTGTCTGGGTCGTCGTACAACCGCATGACGCTCTTACCGACTTAAAATGCACCGGCGTCTTGCCGACATTTTCGTATTTGAAATGCGCGACGGCGGTCTTGTCGCCGACGGACGGGCGCAGATCGATCGTGGTCTGCTCCCATTTCAATTCAGCGCGTGCGGCAGCGCAAAGAAGGATCGACAACGTAAGAATCAGAATGCGGGTTTTCATTTCTTCAAATAAAAGCGCTCAATATAATCATACACAGCGTCTCGCCAAGAGCGCGGTGTAATGCAGGTCAGAGCCTGATATTTCGAAGTCGAGAGAACTGAGTAAACCGGGCGCCGCGCGACCCAGTTCTTCATATCGACGAGCTTCAACGCGCCGACGGTCTTGGCTTTCAGCGGAATGCCGACTGCGCTGCAGGAATCGATCGCATGCTGGGCGTACTCCTGCCAGGTGCATTCGCCGCAGTTCGTCAGATGCAGAATCCCGGCATCGACATCAAAGATGCGCAGCAACATCTCTGCGACGTCGTGCGTGTAAGTCGGTGTCGACCATTTATCAGCAATCGCTTCGATTTTTTCCTCTTCTCGGGCGCGTTTGATCATCGCGTCGATGAAACTCGTCCGATCCGGACCGAACACCCACGACACGCGCACCACGAGGTGTTGATCGCTGATCTCGAACACAAACTCTTCTCCCGCTCGCTTAGAATCGCCGTAAACGCTGATTGGCCTGACGGCGTCATCTTCCACATACGGCTTGCCTTTTTCGCCGTCGAAAACATAATCGGTGCTGAAGTGGATTAGCTTCGCCTTTTTGTCGCGGCAAATTTCCGCGAGGACCCTTGGTACTTCCGCGTTAATCGCGAAGGCTTCCTTGCGCTTCGATTCGCAAAGATCGACATTCGTCATCGCGGCGCAGTTGATCAGTACGTCAAATTTAAGCGACGAGAGTCGGTCACGAATTTGATCGGACATTGCCAGATCGAGCTGCGCGCGATTGAGACCGATCACGTCGAATTTTTCTCGATAGTCGCGCTCAAGGGCAGCGCCGAGACGACCGCCCGCGCCCAAAATTACCATTCGCATCGCTCAGTAACGCCCCGCGCGCTCAAGCAGTGGTTGCCACCACGATTGGTTATCGATATACCATTGGATCGTCGACTCGAGACCTCTCTTGAAGTCTTTGCGCGGTTTCCATTTCAGTTGTTTTTGCGCAAATGACGAATCGATCGCGTAACGGCGGTCGTGGCCGGGGCGATCGGTCACGAAAGAAATCAAACCTGTCGGTTTGCCGAGCTGCTTCAAAATCATTTTCACGAGATCGAGGTTCGTCATTTCGGTGCCGCCACCAAAGTTATAAACCGCGCCCGTCTTTCCCTCGAACAGCGCAGCCACCACCGCGGCGCAATGATCCTCAACGTGAATCCAATCGCGCACGTTCATTCCGTCGCCGTACACTGGCAATGACTCGTCGCGTAATGCTTTGATGATCATGAGCGGAATCAACTTCTCGGGGAATTGGTACGGCCCGTAATTGTTCGAGCAGCGAGTGACGATCACTTCCTGGTTGTGAGTTTTATGATGCGCCAGCGTCAGAAGATCGGCGCCGGCTTTGCTGGCGGAATAAGGCGAGCTCGGGTCGAGCGGCGAATTTTCCTTAAACTTTCCGGTTTTGCCGAGCGAACCGTAAACTTCGTCGGTCGAAATCTGAACGAAACGCTGGACGCCGTGTTTGCGCACCGAGTTCAAAAGGACGCTCGTGCCGATGACATTGGTATGAATAAAATTTTCCGGCGAATTGATACTGCGATCGACATGCGACTCGGCCGCGAAGTTCACTACCGCGAAAAATTGGTGCTCGAGCATGAGCGCGTCCATCGCGTCGGCATTGGCGATGTCGGCTTTGAAAAACTCGTAACGTTCGCCATGTTCCTCGACCACGCCGTCGAGATTGGCGATGTTGCCGGCATAAGTGAGCGCGTCCACATTTGTAACCGAGGCTGGCTTGTAATGTTGCAAAATATAACGAATAAAATTGCTCCCGATGAAGCCGCAGCCGCCGGTCACGAGAATTCGCACAGCAAGAGCTAGCAGCGCCCAGGCAGGCGCGCTAGCGGATTTTCCGTTGCTCGGCGATCAACTCGAGGCGTGGAAAAACGCGCTCGCCGAAAGTGAATGGACACCGTGGCTGATCATTGGCCTCGCCACGTTCCTTCGATTCGTTCTACTCGGAATGAAACCGCCGCACTTCGACGAAGGCATCAACGGATGGTTTGTCGATCAAATGGTCAAGATCGGTTATTACAAATACGACCCGACAAATTATCACGGGCCACTCCATTTCTACGTGCTCTTGCTTTCGCAGACATTGCTTGGGCGCAACCTCTGGGCGCTGCGATTACCGGTCGTGCTGGTCAGTATCAGCTGCGTTTGGTTGACGCTTAAATTCGAGCCGTTCGTCGGAAAAACGGTTAGCCGCCTTGCGGCTCTGGCAATGGCGGTATCACCCGGTTTCGTTTTTTACGGCCGCTATTCGATCCACGAAGTCTGGCTACTGCTGTTCACGATGTTGTTCTTCTATGGACTATTTGGCCTCTGGAAATCCGGCACCGCGAATTTTCTTTGGTGCGCCGGCATGGGTCTGACAGGAATGATCTTGTCAAAGGAAACTTACACGCTGCACCTCGCCTGTACGGTGATCGCGGCCGCTGTTTGTTATTTCTCAACTTATTTCAACAAACTCGACGACAGCCAACGCGCGCTGCAAACGTGGAACTATGTTGACCTAGCAGTCGTCCTCGGAACTGGGATCGCACTAATCGTCTTCTTCTATTCGGGAACATTCCTTCACTGGAACGGAGTGAAAGGAATTCTTGAGACATACAAACCGTGGTTCGAAACGGGCAGCCAGGGTCACGGGCACGAGAAGTCCTGGTATTACTGGCTCTCGCTCATCGCGCATTATGAAATGCCGGCATTAGCGGGATTGCTCTTCTGCATCTTCGCGTGGCGCCTGAAAAACATAGGCCTCCGTTATCTTGCGATTTACGGCGTCGGAACACTAATGGCCTACAGCATCGTCAAATACAAAACACCGTGGTGCATCATTAGTTTCATCTGGCCATTTCTTTTCACTTTCGGTGCGCTGGTGACGACGTCGCCGATTCGATTTGCCGCAGTTACATACCGATGGGCGGCACTGTTACTCTTCGGTTTGCTGGCGTTCGTAGTTTATTACGCGCAAGCGCATAACTGGTCGGCGAAGTACGATCATATGTGGCCGTACGTGTTGATTCTCGGCGCGGGTTTGCTGTTGGCGGTTTTGGTTAGCTCGGAAATCACGAACCTCGTTGCGGGACTTTTCGTCGTCTGGTCGCTCGGACACTGCATCTGGCTGAATTATTTCCGCTGCACCACTGACACGGAGCCGTACGTCTACGTCCAGACTTACAACGACATTTACAAGTTTACCAATCCCATTCTGCAGCTCGCTCATTCCGATCCACGTGCCTATCAAGTGGTCGGTCACATTATTCGGCCCAGTCCTTATCCGCTACCGTGGATGCTGGGTGATTTTGGCCGAGTCGGTTACTACGAGAAGGACAATATGCCGGATAAACTTGACGCTGATTTTCTGCTCGTCATGCAAGACAAAATCGAGACCGTGGAATTAAAACTTCACGATTCCTACTACACCGTCCCGGTCACGATCCGGCCGTATCAAGATCCGTCGAAGGCGTATTTCAACGCGCGAATCTTTAAGAGCTTCTTTCCGGGACAATGGCCCGATTTCGTCGGAGCGCCGCCAGCGCCGACGCCCGCCGCGAGCGCAACACAAAGCCCAACCAAATGAAATGCCTTTCCGCCGGATTAACGTTGGTAAACTTCGCAACGATTTGCGGTTTACTGATCGGGATGTTTACCGGCGGTTTGAGCACTTCGGTTGCAATCGCTGCACTTGTCTTGGCGGCGGCATTCGCCGTCCTGGCGTACCTTAGAACATCGGATCCAAAACCCGACACTGACAATTCTGGCGGCGAACAAGCCGCGTTCCAGAAATATCGGAAGCTGCCGATTTGGATTTTGGCGGCTATCTTCGGTGTGTTCGCCTTTCGCTCATTTCTTTGGCTGCTTTATGTTGATGGCACCGAGCTGAAGATTCAATCGCCGGTGAATCTTGGCGATCTCGGACTTCACGTCACTCACATTAACTTTTTCGCCAACGGCGTTCGGCTTTGGCCATCCAATCCAATCTACGTTTTCAGCGATCATCTTCGTTATCCCGCCGGAATCGACTTCTTCAACGCGCTGCTCTTGAAGGCGAATATCGATCTTATCCCGGGCCTGATCTGGGTGGGATTGCTCGCGTCCATCGCCACCTGTTACGCGTTCTACCGCTGGGGCGGTGGTTTCGCGATTGCCGGTTTTCTTTTCAACGGCGGCCTCGCTGGTTTCGCATTTCTTCGCGGTTTCAAATTTGTCGACTATCAGGACGTCAACAAAATCGCCTGGAAAAGTATTCCGCTGACGATGTTCGTAACGCAGCGCGGATTTCTTTACGCGATCCCCGCCGGTTTAGTTTTGCTCTGGCATTGGCGAGAGAAATATTTTCGCGCGCAGGATCGACAATCCGGTCCACTCCCGTTTTGGGTTGAGCTCTCGCTTTATGCGTCGATGCCACTCTTCCATATCCACACATTCATGGCCCTCAGCATCGTGCTCGCGTGCCTTTTTATCGCTGGCGACGCGCAAACCCGCGGACATGTTCTCACACTCGTCCTCAGCGCGTTGATTCCGGCGACATTCTTTGTCTGGCTAATCACCGACCATTTCCATGCCAGCTCCGTGTTGGAATTCCACCTCGGCTGGGCTCAAGACGACGGGGAATTCAAAATGCCGTTTTTCCGTTTTTGGTTCTTCAATTTTGGGATCCTCGTGCCGCTTGTTCTGACTTTGGTCGGATTCACCACCTGGCAGGTCTTCAAATCCCGCCAAACGCGGCGATTCGAACTGTCCGCCATGTTCGGGATAAGTTTGGGTGCGTTCCTCTTCGCCTGTTGGAAAATCGGAAAATATGGATTCGCCTTGAGTTGGACAGCTGCGATCTTCTTGGCTTTGGTCCTGTTCGGGTGGTCGGTCGTTCGTGTCATGAATGACGGATTCGGCTGGAGAGAGAAATTGCCGGAAGAAGTCGCGTTTCTTTTCGCAGCGATCGCCATCTTTATCTTCTTTTTCTCGATCAAGACCGCGCCGTGGATCTGGGACAATCTGAAGATCGGAGTCTGGGCTTACTTCATTGTCCTCGCGTTTCTGTGCGGGCATTTGATCGCGACATGGGAGCTTCCGATTCGCGTCGCAGCTTATGTTGTTCTTTTTGCATCAGGCTTCGTCAGTTTATTTGGCGGATTGGGCGCCGGCAAAGGGGGTTTCGGTTTTGCAAGTCGCGGTGAAGTAGACGCAGTGGCCTACGCCGTTCGTAAAATGCCGCTCAAAGCGCGTTTTGCCGCTTGGCCAACTTACAATCATCCGCTTCTGCTCAATGGCAGGATAGTGGTGATGGGTTATCCCGGTCATCTTTGGACCCAGGGCTTCGACGATTACGGAAAAACGAACGATCTGCTGACCAATCTCATGCAAGGCGCTCCGAACTGGCGGGAGCTAGCCCGAACCTTGCACGTACGTTACATTTTTTGGGGACGAGACGAAAAAAAGAATTACGCGTCCAGCACACGACCGTGGGAAAAGACAGCCGCGCTCGCCACTTCAGGAACTTGGGGCGCGATTTACGATTTGGAAAAACCACCGGTTCCCGGTCAAACTCCAGTGCCAACGACGGCGCAGTGACCTTCCCTTTAACGCGCGCCCGACGGCGCGTTCTACACGATTTGGCGGGCCGCGACCGGTTTTTTCTCGATCGACGGTTCAACTTCGAATTGCAATAGCTGGCCAACAACGGCCATTCGCAGTTTGCGCGAGCGCTTCAGTTAAGATGACGCCTGGCGATCCAGAGGATGGCAAGGAAATGTCCAAAAACATGGGGTCGTCGCTTGCAAACTGCGTCCCGCATTCCGTCGACATCCCCTGCTCCCAGGCGACCAGTTTTCGGACGAAAACGAACGGCGGTCGATGCGTCAAATTCGCGAACAGATCTGAGGTCAGGGTCGGAGTTGAGTTAGCCGTTGACGAAGTAAGCGAACTTCCACCTCCCTTTCACACGAGTGATCCCAACCCGGTAGCCGTCGTAATTAAGGGATGGATCAGCAAACTGCGGCGGCGCGACCATAAACGCTCCTTTTTTTACAAACTTCTCCGACAAAATGCCGTCCAGCTCTGGCCACAGATTTTCCTGGTCCCAGTATTGGAAAAAACTCGAACCGGACATCGGCGGCTCGAGTTTGTAACCGAAGTCTTCGCCATCATCGATTTGAGCGTCTCTTTGTCGCGATTGGCCGCTGCTTTGCGAAGGTGGCCGACGAACGCCTGAAAATCGACATCCTCACTTTCACGCAAAATAGCCTTCGCCTTCTTCTGCGGCGCCTCTTGCTTGGTTTTCTCTTTCTTTTGCTCGGGCGTTTGGCACGCCGAGCAAAGAAGTGCGAGCGCGAGCAAACTGGTAAGTAGGATTCTCATCATCAGCCAAACGTCTGTCGCGCTTATGATTTGGATTCAAGGGCGGACGTGCGAGAACGGTGGCGTCGAATTCGAGCCGGATGAGTGAAAAAAAAGAAGTAAATCATACTTACAAGATCAACCATCGACGCGGACGGACTCACCACCCGCCGCGGTCCGTTCCTCAGCGCAGCGAAAACATTCTCGATCGTCAACTTGCTGGGGCGTAGAATGCTCGTGTAGTGCCGACCGAATGCGTGCAGTTGGTGCGCATCGGAGGTCGCGATCAGGGGTTTGCCAAACCGTGCGGCCACTTCTGCTGCCCGGCGGTTCAAATCGAAAGGCCCCTTGTGAAAATGACAAAGCTCGATCGCGTCGAAGCAATCGATCTGATCGAGAAGCCGTTCGCCAATTGAGCCGCCGAGCACATAAAACGGATGCGGCGCAAATGTGAAGATCGAAAATCCGCGGCGGGCCCGCAGTTGACGAACGTCATCGAAATCCTTCACAACGGCGACTTCCTCCGCGCTCACGTTCAGCAAAATGACGTCCGCGCCTTGCAACCGCACTTCCGCCGCCGGGATCAACAAAATTCCCATCGCGGCCGCGGTCGCAAAAACCTCCGCATGATCGAACACGGCGTCATGCAACGTGATCGCGAGCACACCAAAGCCGAGCTGCTTTGCGCGCTCGAGCAGCTGGTGCGCGGAGTAATCGAGAACATCTTTAGGGTCATCGAGCGTGTGAATATGCAAATCGATTTTGATCCATTCGCCACTTTCGCCGCTGTTCGTCATCTGCCTGTTCCTTTTAGTCTCAATTTAGAGAACCATGAACAGAACATAAGCCAAACGACACTTGCGAGTTTGCGCGTTCGGCGGCAAATTTCGCGCGCTTCACACGCGCAATTGCTCGGGTGGTGGAATGGCAGACACGTACGTTTGAGGGGCGTATGCCGAAAGGCATGCGGGTTCAAGTCCCGCCCCGAGCACTCTCTGGGTTGCGCTTTGTCAGTTAGCGATCAAGTTGTCCGACTCCGCACAGATCGCGAATTAAGTCGAAATAACTGCAACAACGTTGATGAATCGGCACTTACGAAGCGAATACCGAATCCGGTCCGCAGTATCAACTTCTCTAGGTAAAAACGATCTGTCCGAAATACATTGATACCCTGAACGCAGGAGATTCGGCGCGATGGCGACGGCTGGCCCGAAAGAAGTTTGACGAGCTGAAACAGGAGGTGATCGCAACTTTCACCCCAGCGCTGTGTCGATTTCGCAGCCTAATTGTCTGATTTTGTCCCTCTTCCGGCTTCAGAAACCGGATAATTAAGGCGCGAACTTACGATAATAAAATTCACAAATCCAGCGCCCGGGCGAAATCCGATTCCCGGTCGATGCCACACCGACGGAAAATGAAGGCACGCCCAGAGCCCGCAAGTTCTCCAAAAGGGGGCGACGGAAATATTGTCTGCGCGTTGTGTGGGCGCACCGTCAGTCAGGGCAGTGTCGACGTGCCTGTTATTTATAGTATTTGCCCCGTCTGCAAACGGATGCCGGACCGCAATCCGGGATCATCCTCCTCATTTTGTTAGCTCGACCAGGATCGCTTTCTGCACATGCAATCGGTTCTCTGCTTGATCAAAAATCGTTTGGGCATGGTTTTCAAAAGTCTTCTCAGCGATTTCCTGGCCGCGGTGCGCCGGTAAACAATGCATCACCAGCGCGTCCGGTTTGGCCAGTTTAACGACTGAATCGTTGATCCAGTACGGGCCGAGCTCGGCTTCGCGGCGCGCTTCCTCGGCTTCTTTCCCCATCGAAACCCAAATATCGGTGTAGAGTACGTCCGCGCCCTTCGCCGCCGTCGGCACATCATCTGTGCAGGTCACGCGACCGCCTGCGCGTTTGAGCAACTTCTTCTTCGGCTGATATTTTTTGTGCGACGCGACCCGCAATTCGAAATCCATTTTGCCGGCGGCGAATAACCATGACCGCGCTGTGTTAGAAACGCCGTCGCCGATAAACGCGACCACCGTTTTTTCGACTTTGCCGCGTTTCTCGATAATCGTGAAGACATCGCCAAGGATTTGGCACGGATGTTCGTCGTCAGTGAGCGCGTTGATCGTCGGCACGCCGGAAAATTCGGCAAACTCCTCGATGTCGCTTTGCGCGTAAGTGCGAATGACTGCGCCGTGGATCATTCGCGCGAGCACGCGCGCCGTGTCCTTGATCAATTCGCCGCGGCCAAGCTGCGCATCAGCCGCGTTTAAATAAATCGTTTCCCCACCAAGTTCCCGGATTCCAACTTCGAACGAAACGCGCGTTCTCGTTGACGGTTTGGAAAAAATTAGAGCCCAAGTTTGTCCAGCAAGCGGCTGCGCCGAAATCTTGCCGCGGTTCGTTTTGAGCTCCGCTGTGCGGCGGAGAATCCGTTCGATCTCAACCTTCGAAAGCTGCTCAATGCTCAGAAGCTGTTTCATTTAAAGTCTTCCTCTTAATCTTAATCTGCCTTCCGACCCGCAAGATCGACAAGCAAGCTCTCGATCGCGCGCAAACCTTCTTTTGCCTCGCTTTTTCGCAAATTCAGCGCCGGCAGCAACCGAACCACCGAAATTCCGGCGGGAACGGTCAACAAATTTCGCTTGTGCAATTCCGTTACGATCTCGATCGCCTTGAACCGCGGCTGAAACTCGATTCCGATCATCAAACCAACGCCACGGACGACGGCCACCACTTTCGGAAATCTTTTTCGAAGCAGTTGCAATTCACGCAAGATGATATCGCCGGTCTGGCGCGCGTTCCTGGCGAGATTTTCCCGTTTAATCACGTCGAAAATCTTCAACGCGACAGCGCATGCGAGCGGCGTCCCGCCAAACGTGCTCGCGTGGGTTCCCGCAGAGAGAACGTTCGCGAATTTCTCCCGCACCCAGAACGAGCCCATTGGAAATCCGCCGCCTAACGATTTCGCCATCGAGACCGCGTCCGGGAGAAGATCAACATTTTCATCTTCAACAATGCGCTGCCAACTTTGAAATTGTCCGGTGCGAAAATGGCCAGCCTGCACTTCATCGAAAAGCAAAAGCAAATTGTGCTCGTCGCAAAGCCGGCGCAGACCGATCAAATATTCGGGCGTCGCGATCGTCACTCCGCTTTCGCCCTGGACCGGCTCAACCAAAATCGCGGCCGTCGATTTTGTGATGGCTCGTCTCATCGCTTCGACATCATTGAACGGAACCTGACCAAATCCCGCGACTTCGGGTGCGAATCCTTTTTTAATTTTTTCTTGGCCGGTCGCCGCGATTCCGGCCAGCGTGCGTCCATGAAATGAATCAGTCGTTGTGATGATTTCGTAACGGCCGTCGTCCTGTCCGAACTTCCGCGCCAATTTGAACAGGCCTTCGTTCGCTTCTGCACCGCTGTTGCAAAAAAATACGCGTCCCGGCGCAATATGATTGACAATTCGCTCCGCGAGCCGCCCCTGTGGCTCCGTGTAATATAGATTGGAAACGTGGATCAGCTTGTTGGACTGCTCAGTTAGCGCCTTGGTCATTTCGGGATGCGCGTGGCCTAACGAGCAGACCGCGATCCCGCCGGCGAGGTCGAGATATCGTTTCCCGTCGACGTCCCAAACGTAACTGCCCTTGCCGCGCTCGATCACGAGATCGAACCGCGAATAAGATGGAACGACAAAGTTCTCAAAAAGCTGGCGCACCTCATCTGCCCCTGAACGTCGAGCCCTGGACTTTAGGCGTTGAGCGTTTGCTCCCGTCCTCATAACATAACTTCCGTCCCGACTCCGGCATCGGTGAAAATCTCGAGCAAAACCGAATGCGGAAGCCGGCCATCGACGAACTGGACTTTTTCGACGCCGCACTTGATCGCCGCGACCGCGCTGTCCACCTTCGGAATCATCCCCTCGCCGATTACTCCTCTCTTTCGCCACTTGGGAACCTCGCTTACCGCGAGGTGAGTCACGAGGCTTGAGTCATTTTCCGGATCGCGCAGTAATCCTGGCACGTCGCTCATGAAAACCAAACGGCGCGCTTTCAACGCGATGGCAGTTTTCGCCGCGGCGATGTCGGCATTGCAATTGTAAACCTTCCCATCGTCACCGACGGCTGTCGGACTGATCACGGGCGTGATGCTCCGTCGAATGCACTCACGCAACGGCTCCACCTTCACCTCAGAGACTTCACCAACAAATCCAAGATCGAGCTTTTCATTCGGCACCGAAAATTTTCGACAGCCGAAAATCTCCGGGCCCTCGAATCCGCGCGCTTTGCCGCCGAAATCCTGAATCGCTTTCACAATCTCGGGATTGATTTCGCGCGACAGGACACGATCGACAATTTCCGCGCTCGCTTCGTCGGTTACCCGATAACCATGAACGAATTGTGATTTCACGGCTGCTTCTTCGAGCGCGCGTGTGATTGCCTTGCCCCCTCCGTGTACGACGACCGGATTAATGCCGACAGCTTCAAGAAAGACGATGTCTCGCGCGACCCGATGCCGCTCCTCTGGATTCGGCGAGTCCATGAAGCTGCCGCCGTACTTCACGACAAAAATCTGACGGCGAAAGCGCTGGATGTAAGGCAACGCTTCCAGCAACGTCGCGGCTTTCGAAATGATCTTTTCCATCAGCCGCCAAGCGTCGTGGGATCGTTCACGTCGCCCTTATTCAACGCAACGTAATCTTCGGTCAGATCGGCGCCGTAAAGCACGAACTCGCCGCTACCGCGGTGAAGATCGACATGCAAATCGAACTCTGGCTGTGATGTAATTTTCGCAACCGCTTTCAAGGCGACATTTGTCGGGCGCCCGCGACGAAATGCAAAAAGAATTTTGCGACTTCCTGTCGGAGCATAGCTGACATCGACAATGGCCTCATTGATTCGCGCTTTCGAATAACCAAGCGCGCAAAGAATCCGGCCCCAGTTTGGATCGCCGCCACACCAGCTCGTCCGCACAAGCGAGCTATTCGCGATTGCACGTGCCGCCGCTTCCGCTTCGCCATCGCTTCGCGCGCGATGAACGTGTAACGCAACGAATCGCGATGTGCCTTCACCATCGCGCACGATCATTTTAGCCAGCTCGAGGCAAACAAAGTTCAGTGCCGTTTGGAAAATTTGGAATTGCTTCGAATTTCGAGATTCAAGCTTCGAGTTTTTGGCAAGCCCGTTGGCAAGCGCGATCACGGAGTCATTGGTGCTCATGTCGCCGTCGACCGTGATCCGATTGAAACTTTGCTCGACCGCGATTTTGAGCGCGCGTTTCAGCGCCCCAGGTTCGACCGCCACGTCTGTCGTGATGAATGCGAGCATTGTCGCCACTCCGGGCTGAATCATTCCCGCGCCTTTGCAAATTCCGGCGATTCGAACAGTTGATCGGCCAACTTTAAATTCGACCGCGACTTCTTTTCGACGCGTGTCCGTAGTCATGATCGCTTCCGAGACTTGCCGCGCCTTCGACGCCGATCTTGCAAGACGCGGTACGCACATTCGAATTCCGCGCTCGACATTTTTCATCGGCATCGGAAGGCCGATTCGACCAGTCGAGCAAACCAGCACTTCGGCTTCATTGATAGACAGTGCCTTTGCAGCGAGCTTGGTCATGAGACGCGCGTTTTTCATTCCTTGCGCACCTGTGGCCGCGTTTGCGTTTCCAGAATTCACAACAACTGCCCGCGCGAGTTGTTTCGCGGCGCGTTGCCGGCTGATTTTCACCGGCGCCGCGCAGACCTGGTTTGTGGTAAACATTCCCGCGACTGCCGCCGGAATATCGGACACAATTAGCGCTAGATCGTCTTTTCGGCCTTTCTCGGAGCCTTTGCCAGTGCCGAGCTTTTTAACATCGCAAAAAACGGCGGCGGCTTTGAAACCGCGTGGTGCGCAAATCGAACCTGGAATCTTTCGAAATGAATTCTTCAAATCAGCCCAGCGGCTTCGGGAAAACCAAGCATCAGATTCATGCACTGCACAGCCTGGCCGCTCGCGCCTTTGACGATGTTGTCGATCGCTGCCATGACAACGATGCGATTGGTGCGCTTGTCGATCTTCCAGTTGAGGTCGATGAAGTTTGTGCCCGCGACGTTTTTTGTGTCAGGCAAATGCGCGTCACCGAGCAAACGCACGAACGGTTCTCGGCCGTACGCATCGTTGAAAAGCACGGCCGGATCCATTTTCACAACATTGCCAGCGATGTCGGCGTAAATCGTGGTCACAATTCCGCGATTGATTGGCACCAGATGCGGCGTGAATTGAATGATAACTCTTTCCTCGGCCAAGGCCGACAATTCCTGCTCGATCTCGGAAAGATGTCGATGTTTCGGAACGCCATAGGGCCGAACGCTTTCGTTGCACTCCGAAAAAAGATAATCGGCTTCCGCTTTGCGACCCGCGCCCGTGACGCCGCTCATACTCGCGACCAAAATTGTCTTTCGATCGATCGCTTTGCGCCGAATCAGCGGCCGCAGTGGAATCAGAATGCTCGTCGGATAGCAACCGGGACACGCGACGAGCTTCGCTTCGCGGATTTTGTCGCGATAAATTTCCGGCAAACCGTAAACTGATTGGCTTAACAAATCCGGCGCCGAATGATCGTGCCCGTAAAATTCTTTATAAACGTTGGCCTCTTTGATTCGGAAATCTGCGCTCAGATCGATGACGCGCGCGCCGGTTGACAAAAGCGGTTTAGCAAACTCGGCCGCCAGACCGTGCGGCAGCGCCAGAAAAACGAGCCCGGCTTCGCCCGCAATTTGTTTTGCATCGGAATCAGAGAATTTGAGCGCGTTTGCGGTTTTGTCGTGGGCGAAACGCGGGAAAACTTCGGCGAGTGTTTTGCCGGCCAAATGCCGCGACGTCACCGCGACAAGATCGACATGCGGATGCGCGAGGAGTAGGCGCACTAGTTCTTCCCCGGTGTAACCGGAAGCGCCAACGACCGCGACCTTTGTTATCGTCACAATGCGCAATGCGTATTCCGTCCCGCGCAGATTGCAACGAACTTTATTGTACCGATTAAAACTTTTCGCGCTCGGCCGTTTTTCGGTAACTTCGCAGCATGGAACCTCTTTATCTTGTCGGGATCGCAGTGCTGGCGGTCTTGGCTTTGGTTTTCGCCATTATCCTTTTCAACTTTTTCGGGATCTGGCTCCGGGCGCGCATCGCCAACGCGCCGGTCGGCATGGGTAAAATGATCGGGATGCGGCTGCGGCGCGTGCCAGTCGGATTGATTGTCGATAATCGGATCACCGCGGTGAAAGCGGGGCTTGAGGTTGCCAGCGATGCGTTGGAAGCGCATTACCTCGCGGGCGGCGATGTGACTCAAGTGATTCTCGCGTTGATCGCGGCAGACAAGGCCGGCATCTCGCTCGATTTCAATCGCGCGTGCGCGATCGATCTGGCCACGAAAGGAACCGGTAAGACTGTCCTCGAAGCCGTGCGCACGAGCATTAATCCAAAGGTGATCGATGCGCCGAATCCAGCCATGGGCCGGGCAACGATCGATGGCGTGGCTAAGGACGGAATCGGCGCGAAAGTAAAAGCGCGTGTCACGGTGCGCTCGCATCTTGATCGATTCGTTGGCGGCGCGACCGAGGAGACAATCATTGCGCGCGTGGGCGAAGGCATCGTCAGCGCGATCGGCTCGGCTGATTCCTACAAAGACGTCCTTGAAAATCCGGACCGAATTTCCAAGGCGGTCCTTGCCAAGGGACTCGACAGCAATACCGCCTTTGAAATTCTTTCGATCGATATTGCTGACGTCGATGTTGGCGACAACATCGGCGCGAAATTGCAGAGCGAGCAGGCCGACGCAGACAAACGCGTCGCACAAGCGAAAGCCGAAGTGCGTCGGGCGGCCGCGGTCGCGGTTGAGCAGGAAATGCGCGCGAGGACCCAGGAGATGCGGGCAAAAGTTGTAGAAGCGGAGGCGCAAGTGCCGCTCGCAATGGCGGAAGCGTTTCGCGCCGGTCACCTCGGCATCATGGATTATTACCGAATGAAAAATGTTCAGGCCGATACCTCGATGCGCGAATCGATTGCCGGAACGGATAAACCACGGACGGAAGCGACCTGAAAAAATAGGAAGTAAAAATTAGAAGGCAGAAAAATGCTAGCCACGACGCATTTCGATCAACTCATTGTCCTGCTGTTCTTCGGGATCGCGATCTTGTTTCAAATTCTGACTAGGGCCGCCGCCAAAGGCCGCAGGCGCTCGACGGACACGCGCCGAAGATCGACGTCGCCGCCGCAAGTGTCGCACGTGCCTTCGGGCGACTTGGACGAAACCGACGAAGAACGCGTCCGGAGATTTTTGGAAGCGCTTGGGCAACCGACAACGTCGAAGCCGCCGCCGCCGGTCGCACCGCGACCGACCTATCAACGGCCAACCGTTTTGCCACACTTTCCGCCCCTGTCAGCGCCGCTTCCACCATTGACCACACGCCCGCCGGATTTGCCACAAAAAACAAGGTTGCCGAAGCCAGTAATTCCAAAACGCGAAACAAGAACAGTTCGGCCAAGAGTTGCCGAGGCGTCTGCGCTTGAAGTTCACGAAGGTCCGGTCCCGCTCCAACCGATAACCGTGGCGGAAGGGCGGGCGGCTTTTCAACCAGCCGGAGCGCAACCCAGCACGAAACGTTTGCACATCGCGGCGATGCTAAGATCGACATTCAGCCTGCAGGACGCAATCATTTTGCGCGAAATTTTTGGCCCACCGCGCAGCCTGCAGCCGCTCGATTTAGTTGGAACCGTTTGAGGTTCGCCGCGGAATTCGTATTCTTTCGCTCCTTCCAACAGGCCGGCGTGGCGGAATGGCAGACGCGCTGGACTCAAAATCCGGCGTAAGCCCTTCGTGCGCAGCGACATCCCTCGTGCATGTGCGAACATTAGCGACCAATAACGACCACTTTAGACGCTGAAAGCGTCAACATCGCGTCAACAGGTTCGGTAAGGTGCTGCTCCCTCGCGCACGCGCACGCGCATATCGGTTCGGCGCTGAGCAGAAGCCCAAACGGCGCCCTCGACCTCGCCAGTTGGAACTGAATCTATGGCCGAAACGTCAAGTCATCTCACGACTATCCTCGAGAAAATTCGCAATGACGCCGAGAAGGCGCTCGTCCTACTAGCCGATGCCTAAGAGAAAGAGGAATTGCGAAACGCGAATAGCAAAAGGCGAAGCGCGAGCTAGAGAAAACAGTTGAAGCCAACACGGTGACGCGATCCGATCCATAAAAGGAGGGATTTATGTGTTCAGTGTGCGTCGCAAGCACAGCGGTAATGGTCGCAGGAGCCGGATCCTCGGGAGGAATTTTGGCGGTGTGCATCTGCAAGTTCAGGAAAATTTTCAGAGCGAGTCGCCTGTCTCAGAAAACGAAGGAGGAATAAAATGGCTACAACCAAACAGAAAGATCAAAAACACGGGAAAGGAGATCTCGGAATGAAGACGCCTCCGATCGTGTCGGAGCAGGACTGGACAGCTGCGCGCGACAAGATGCTTGTGAAGGAAAAAGCCCACACGCGGGCCAGAGACGCTCTGGCTGCCGAACGCCGGCGAATGCCGTGGATGGCCGTTGAAAAGACGTATCAATTCGAAGGGCCGAACGGCAAGGTTAGCCTGCTCGATTTGTTCGACGGTCGCCGGCAGTTGATTGTCTATCGCGCGTTCTTCGAGCCCGGAGTGTTCGGCTGGCCCAATCACGCCTGCCGCGGCTGCTCCCTTGGCGCCGATCAGGTTTCGCACCTGGCCCATCTAAACGCCCGCGACACGACGCTCGCGTGGGCGTCGCGCGCGCCACAGAAAGACATCGAACGTCTGAAGAAACGAATGGGTTGGAAGATGCCGTGGTACACGATCAGCGATAGCTTCGACAAAGACTTCGGCGTGGACGAGTGGCACGGCCACAATGTCTTCATCCGCGATGGCGACAAAGTGTTCCGCACATATTTCATAAATAACCGCGGCGACGAGGCGTTGGGAACGATCTGGAGCTACCTTGATATCACGCCGCTCGGCCGTCAGGAGACGTGGGAAGAATCACCAAAAGGTTACCCACAGACCGAGCCGTACAAGTGGTGGAACTGGCACGACAACTATGACGCCGAGGCTTCGCCTAACCCGAAGTGGCTCGACATTATAAATGATCCTGAGGAAGCCGCCCGAAAACGTGCGGTGGAAGAAGTGACGAGTAACAGGTGACGATATGACTTCGTTGTCCGCGAACCATTCCGCGCACGCGCACGCGCGTATCGTTTCGGGCGGAGCCGCTACCGTTTCGGAGCGCCGCGCTCCCTCGCGCACGCGCGAAATGGTTTTATGAGACGAACCGGGGATCTCGGCGACCACAGCCAGACAGCACCTCAACTGCGCGATGGCGTCCCAACCCATCACATTTTCTTTGTTCGCTACAACTTTGATACATCGGGAGACATCATCCGCGGTGGTTTTAACTTTAAGTTCTAACGTTGCTAACATTCTTTCGAGGGGTATAAACCAACAAGGATGAAGGCGTCACGGCCCTCAATCCCTGTGTGATCATTTCGGCGCTTCCGAGGCTGCAAGTTTTTGAAAGCGCGGATCGTTTCGCAGCGGATTGAACATCGGGTCGAGCCGGAGCAGCGCGGGAGTCAGCGGCATCCCCGCACCTAGCGCACCAACGTACGGGATCGAAAGCAGTTTCTGTAAGGCGGCGATAGCGCGGTCAGGCTCTCCCATCCGCGCTGCCACCCGTGCAAGGACCTCGATCGGATTGGGACCAGTCATCGCGTCTTTTTCGATCGGCAGCGCGGCCATGGCCCGTGCCGAGAGAGCCAACGCGGCGGCCTTGTCACCGAGACCCATATTGGTCAGAGCGAGATCGCCAATGAGGGCATAATTGTCCGGCTGTTCTTTGAGGAAAGGTTCTAGTTCGCGGCGGGCCTGTCGCCAACTTTCTTGGGCGGCGGCATGATCGCCGGCCACGTCCTGGGCCCAGCCTAACCAAAAGCGCAGTTCGCCATTGATGTAACCCAACGCTGGATCAGGCTTAGTAAGTATTTCCTTTAGCCTAGGGGTGAATTGTGCAGGGCGGCGCTCCAAGATCTCTTGGTAAACTTGCGTTTCCAACGCAAAGGAGTCGTCGGCATTCGGATGGAGCGGAGCTAGTAGTGCAGCAGCCCGCGGGAGGTCGCCCTCGGCTTGTTCGATACACGCCTTTACCGTAAGGGTATCGAGGTCGTTCGGTGTAATATTGAGAATCTGATCAAGCTTCCGCAGCGCTTCGGGGAAACGACGAAGCATGATATAGGAACCCGCGTGCTCGTTGAGCAGGTTGACGTTGCGCGGGTCGAGCCGCTCGGCTTCGTTGAAGTACGACTCGCTCCGGTCCCACTGGCCTCGCCTTCGCGCAACATAGGCCAGCGATTCAGGAATTAAGCTGCTATTCGGCAGGAACTGACGTGCCTGCTCAAAGTAACGCAGCGCAGTGTCGTAATCCTTTAGACAAGCGTAATGGTAATAGCCCGTGGCCAAGATGGCTTCGCCGAGATTGGGCTGAAGAGTGAGCGCGGTTTCGGCCGCCTGTCGCGCCTCTTCGCGGAGGGTAACCGTTGGTTGAAGACTCCCTGTCAGGTAGCCGCGCGCATCAACGTGTGACAGCAGCGCCCAAGCAAGCGCGAATTTCGGATCCAAGCGGACTGCCTCCTTGAGGTATTTCTGTGCGCCAAGGTCGTTGGCTAGCGTAGGAGGAAATTGCGAGTAAGTCAGGCCCAGCAGGTAGGCATCATAGGCTTCAGGATTGTCGGTCGGTTTAGCGGCGATGACTTGCTCTTCCTGACCAGTGAGTTTCACCCGCAACTGATCGGCAATGGCTTTAGCCACTTCACTCTCGACCGAAAAGATGTCGGTCAGTTTGCGATCAAATGTATCCGCCCAAAGATGCGAATCATTGGCCGCTTTGATCAGCTGCACGTTCACCCGCACGGTGTCCCCGCTCTTCTGCACACTGCCCTCCAGGATGTGGGCGACGCCAAGCAGCCTGGCGATTTCAGGCAGGTTTTCCGGCGTGCTTTTGTAATGTTGAGTCGATGTGCGCGAGATGACCTTCAGATCGGCGATCTTGGATAAGCGCGTCAGAATTTCGTCCTGGACGCCGTCGGCAAAGTAGGCGTTTGCTTTGTCTTCACTCTGGTTTTCGAAGGGCAGCACGGCGATGCTCTTTGAAGGAATCGCCGTAGCCGTTCTTTCGTACTTCTCTTGTGGACGGCGAAGCATCCAAAATCCAACGCCGAGTGCCGCTATCAGGAGCAATGCTGCGACGACAGCAGATTTAAGCCGGAAGGCCGCTCTTGCTCGCCTTAACTTTTCGGGCAGAGCTGAATTCCCGAGCTGATCCGTATAGAGATTAACAAGGGGGATCTTGGCGCTATGCTTGACTCTTGCCTCTCCAATGTCGTGCAAATGCGATCGCCAGTAAGCGTAATGTTCCAAATGTTCCGCTAAGTTTTTGGAAAGAAGAATGTGACCGGTATCGCCGCATGACATGACCCGCTGTGCCACGTTAATTCCTGCCCCGGCAAGACTGGCCTGATCGTTCACATCTGCGACTGGATTGACCGGGCCACTGTGAATGCCCATGCGCAGCTTGAGTTGTGGACGGCTTTGCAATTTCTGGCTGATTTCGAGGGCGCACTCCACCGGCGCTTCCGGATTATTCGTGAAGACGAGCACCATTCCGTCGCCGGTCGGTAATCGCGTCAGCTTGCCCTCGGCTTCGGCGGCCTGGAATTGGTAGGTCTCTCGAACAATCTGATTAAGTTCTTGGACCAACTCTTTTTGCTCATCGACGAACAATCTTGAGAACCCGACAATGTCGAGGAACAAGATATGCCCGACCTCCAAGTGGAGACGCGGTTCGAGCTCCGAGGACATGTGTTGTCCCGTCCTAGGGAACGTAGGGCATGGTTACTATGTAAACTCCAACTGTCGAGAGCAAACGTGGCAAGAAAAGCGGAAATCGAGCCCACCGAAAAGACGAAACAGAGTGATTTTCACTGCACTCTCGTTTCATCTCGTTTCACATTTCAAGGGTATAGACGGGAAATATGTGTTATGAATGAACGTCGCCGCGCGCGTTTTCGCGCGTTTCATCGTTTGGCCGGGTTATCTTTCCGAGAAGCAATCGCGACGTCCGTCAGCAACGAAGATTGTTCGACCGTCGCGGTCCACGGCTGAGACGCAGCCCCAACTCCAACCGGCCTTGCCGAGATTGTCAGCGATGATTTCCCAGTAGGTCACGCCCAGCGGGGTCTAATCACTGAGATCCTACGGGGTCAGGAAAATTTTGCCTGTGTAAGGATCTTCTACTTGGGTTCCAGGCGGAAAACCGGTGACGTCGACGTAACCGCTATCTGGCGCGAACGGACTGGTAACTAAGCCTAGTTTACCGGGCACAGCAGTTCCAACCGGCAGGTCAGTTTTTTGCTGATTTGTCCCCGAGGCCGCCTTCGCCATGCGGATTTCGCGCTGACCCGGAGGCGAAGGGACTGGGCTGCCCGAAGACTTACTATTCGAAGCATCGCTCGGCGGAGTCTTATTATGCTTATGACTGCTCCGGTGCGATCGCGGCTTCTGTTCTGGGTGCGCGATCAAGCTGCGTAGCGCTCTAAAAAAATCTCCGAAGGACCCTGCTTTCACCACATCAGGCGCAGTGATCAACGTGGCGATCGATAACCAGACTACGATTGTGCGAAGCGACCGTTTCACAATGTTGCGGGACCTCCTTCAACCCCGCGTCGTCTTATTTGTCGGCGGTTTTTCGATTCCGAGCGGGCGAGTTCTTGGAAACGCAGATCATTCCGGAGCGGATCGAACATGGGATCGAGCCGGAGCAACGCGGGAGTGAGTGGCACGCCCTCGGCGAGTTGGCTCCCGTAGGGCATTGACAGTAGTTTTTGTAACGCGGCAATTGCGCGATCGGACTCTCCCAGGCGCGCGGCTACTCGGGCGAGGATCTCTATCGTTCCGGGACCGGTCATGGCGTCCTTCTCGATCGGATTCGCGGCGATGGCCCGTTCCGACAGAGCCAACGCCGCCGCTTTGTCGCCAAGGCACATATTGATCAGAGCGAGATCGCCAATGAGGGCATAATTATCTGGCTGTTCTTTGAGGAAAGGTTTGAGTTCGCTGCGCGCCTGCTGCCAACTCTCCTGGGCAGCGGCATGGTCTCCGGCGACATCTTGCGCCCAACCTAACCAAAACCGCAGTTCGCCATTCTGATAACCCAATGCTGGATCAGGCTTGGCTAGTATTTCCTTTAGCCGAGAAATGATTTGCGCAGGGCGGCGCTCCAGGATCGCCTGGTAAACCTGAGTCTCCAACGCGCTGGTGTCGCCGGCGTTCGGATGCAGCGGAGCCAGTAGCGCCGAGGCCCGCGGCAGATCGCCTTGGGCTTGTGCGATTGCCGCCTTACACGCGAGTGTATCCACGTCGTCCGGCGTGATGTTGAGGACGTGATCAAACTTTCGCAGCGCTTCGGGGAAACGACGAAGTATGAAATTGGAATACCCATGGTTGGTAAGCACCCAAACGTTGCGAGGGTCAAGCCGCTCGGCTTCATTGTAATACAACTCGCTTTGGTCCCAATGCCCTCGCCTCCGCGCGACACGAGCCAGCGATTCAGGAATCTGGCTGCTATTGGGCAGAAACGGGCGCGCTTGCTCAAAGTAAAGCACGGCCGTGTCGTAATCCTTTAGGCAAGCATAGCGGTAATACCCCTTGGCCAAAACTGCCTCGCCGAGATTGGGCTGAAGATTGAACGCGGTCTCGGCCGCCACTCGCGCCTCTTCGCGCAGCGTGACCGTTGGTTGAAGAGTCAGTGTGATGTAGCCGCGCGCATCAATGTTTGACAACTGCGCCCAGGCAAGCGCGAACTTCGGATCCAACCGGACCGCTTCTCTAAGATGTTTTTGTGCGCCAAGGACGTTCGCGGGGGTGTTGCCAGTTTTCCGCGTATAAGCCAGACCGCGCAGGTAGGCATCGTAGGCCTCGGTATTGCCCGTCGGTTTGGCGGCGATCACTTGCTCTTCCCGACCGCTGAGTTTCGCCTGCAATTGGACGGCAATGGCTTTGGCTACCTCAGTCTCAAAAGAAAAAATGTCGGTCAGTTTACCATCAAATGTATTGGCCCAAAGCTGTGAATCATCGGGTGTTTTGATTAACCGGACGTTCACGCGCACGACGTCGCCACTCTTCTGCACAGTTCCTTCCACGATATGGGCAACTCCGAGTTGTTTGGCGATTTCAGGCAAGTGTTCAGGAGCGCTCTTGTAATGCTGGGTCGATGTGCGCGAGATCACCTTCAGGTCAGCGATCTTGGATAGACGTGTCAGAATCTCCTCCTGGATGCCGTCGGCAAAGTAGGCGTTTTCCTTGTCGCTGCTCAGGTTTTCGAATGGCAAAACAGCGATGCTCTTCTCGGGAATCAAAACCGCGCCGTTGCTAGCCGTCTCCTGCGATGGGGTCATCCTCAGTGATAGTCGCTGGAAAAAGGTCAAAGAACTAATCACCATAGCGAGGGCAGCGACTACTAAAGCAAGTACCAGTAATGACCTTGGCCACTGGGGCAGCCTAACTGGGCGAACTATGTCCGATCCTTGCTTCCATCTTCTTCGCTTGAGCTTTCTCGGAGTCTGCGGATTGCCGAAGCCATTCTTGTAAAGATTAAATAGATGCAGACGCAGGCCGTGCTTCACTTCGCACTCACCCAAGTCACGTAAATATGGCTGCCAGTGCCGGTACTCAGCTAAATCTTCTGTCACATGCTTAGACAAAAGGATGTGTCCGGCGTCACCGCAATCAAGCATTCGCTGCGCGACATTGATTCCTGACCCTACAAAGTTCGTTTTGTCATTAACATCGTGGACTCGATTGACTGGGCCGCTGTGAACTGCCATCCGCAATTGGATGCTCGGGTGGTCTTGCAATGCTTTGCTAATCTCCAGGGCACAACGCACTGGCTCTTCCGGACTCCGGTAAAACAGTAGCGCCATCCCGTCGCCCGTCGGCACTCTGGTAAGCTTGCCGCTTGCTTCGGCAGCGCGGAAACATTCCGTCCCACGCACGAGTTGATTCAACTCTTGCAGCAATTCAATCTGCCCATCGTTCGACAGCTTGGAATAACCAGCCAGGTCGATTAAGAGAAGGTGCGCGATCTCGGCTTCCAGATCGGGCTTCGGCTCCACGGACCTCTCTCCATTACGTTGCGCCGGCTCTGCCTCGAGCGATTCCACTGCCGAAATCTGCGGAGTGAGTTGCGTACGAAGTTTCGTGCGAAAGGAAATGGCCTTTAGGCGTGTTGGCGGTCTCCCCAACCGCCTTTTGTTGCTGAAGCTTCTTCCCTCAAAAACGCGCCGTCGCTCGGCCATACCGGCAGAAACCGCCATCGCCGTAACTGACAGCACCGCTGTCCACCATTGCAGGGCCAGAAGCGACTGATTTTCCGTTCCCCTGATGAATGGGCCGAAGCCATGCAGTGTCCCCCACACCGCGATCGCGGACATGATGAAAATTCCCGTGGCAGTTTCGCGTGGCCTAAAGCGGAAGGCAGTCCAAATCACAACTGGTCCGCAAATTAAAGCAATTGGATAATTTCGGGTGGAAATGCCAGGCCATCCACCAAAGACAAACCCGCTCAATAGCACCAGCAACAGGAGGAGCGCGCCGAATTCGGCGGCTTCCCTTTTATTCCAACGTCCTTTTGAGGCAACACTCCACAGGAGAACGAGCGGAGTGCAAACAAGATCGCCCGTTGTGTCGCCGAGCCACCATGTCCGCCAAATCGCGCCGTAGTTTGCCCAATCGGCAAAGCCAGCAAGTGCAAGACTGGTCAGGCCGAACGCGGGGCTGATGAGCGTGCTGATCGCCGCTGCGAGCGCAAACCTGAAAACGCCTTGCGGGCGATCAAAGGCATTTGGGCCACCGGCGAATCGATTCACCAGCCATGCGCCAGCCAGCGACTCGAGCGTGTTGCCGGTGGCGATGGCAAACGACGTGGGGATATTTCCCGCAGCGGTCACGTTCACCAGAAACGCGCCGACAAAGATGGCTGGCCACGCCCGATAACCGAGCAAGAGCAATGCGGCAAGCGCGATTCCCGCCGCCGGCCAGACCGGGGATGCACTCGCGTGCAACGACGCCAGCATCAAACCGAGCTTGCCGGCGATGAAGTAGATGACGGCCAAGCCGCTGATGAGCGGCAGTCCAGAGAAACGTCGCGATTTCATCGCCCAACTGCCTTTAAAAGGCACCTCGCTTGAAGCCGCCGATGTCAATGAGGAAGATGTGGATAGCAGATGTGAAATCACAAGCTGGGGACCAGACGACGGCTTTGGGCCCCCAGCTGGGCAATTGCTTTTGTCAGCAGCTCCCATGCCGAGTTTCACAATTCCCGAGAGAAGCAAAAATAGTCGCCACATTTGTTTTTGAGCGAGAGGCAGTTATGCAGCTCTCATCCACGAAGATAAATAATTATAATTTCCATTGTCAGCGGAGTGAACGTCCTGGACTCGTTCTGATACTGCCCGGCTATTTTCTGAGGCCAACAATGCTTTAACCCGATGCCAGCCGCTTCGCTTTTTCGCCCGCTTGGCTTTTTTGGAATTCGATAATCAGGGGACGCCTGCTCATCCACAAAGCCCGACGTTCCTTTTTCGTAGTTGGGTGAACAGATAGGGGTGAAAAGACAGGCCTTTTATCTTTATCTGTAAGGCTGTCATCAACAATTTGGCATGTATAGCGCTGCGTTTACATGCACGACGCAGCGCCGCGCAGCGCCACTACCGGCGCAAATCCGCACCCCGCATAAAGGCAACTTCTTCCTGCATATGATCGAGCACCCAGTCGCCCCGTTTCAGGCACTTCACGGCAACTTTTTCTACCTGGGTAACTGCGTCCAAATGCAGTTGCATGTTAACGCCCTTCCAACCGTGCTTGCGCAAGTTGATCATGTTCTCAATTGCGCGGCGTTGCTGTTGCCAGCTCGCATTGGCGAAGGCTTTTGCGATTGGCCGCTTAGGAAGATAGAGCATATCGGTGAAACACAGCGCCACGAGATAACCGGAAAGACTTCGGAAATCTTGAATTCGTTCCTTGAGCAGCTGTTCCATTTGACCTGGGACGTTGACCGTGTGCCGTATTGTTTTCATAGGAAATTCCTTCAGCGCTTGATCGCTTTTGTAAAGAAAATCGATCCATGGCTCCGCCGCGATTGGTGACCACGCAAAGGGAAGGGCGCTCGGCGTCGCAAATGGTCGGCGAACAAACAGCGCACAAGATTCGTTCGTCCGTTCGCTCTATTGTTTCGGCGCTTGCGAGGCGACGATTTTCTCAAAGCGCGGATCGCCGCGCAGCGGGTCCCAGAAGGGCATCAGTTTGAGTATGCCGTAACTGGTGATTAAGGTCGCACCGGGGAGCGGAATGGCGTCATTTAACTGGTCTAACGCCAAATCCTTTTCGCCTGCCCATGCCGCGATAATAGCAAAATAGCCGAAGAGCATTTCGCCATTCGTGGCATCCTTCTCGCGAGGTAAAAGCTCCATCGCCCGCCGGCCCTCTTGCAAAGCAGCTTCCTTGTCCCCCAGCCCCGCATCGATCAGGCCAAGAATTAAAAGTGGCGGGCCGTAATCCTTCTGCTTTTGTACTAACTGCTCTTGCTCAACCCGGGCGGCGGTGAATGCCCGGCGGGCCCGCGCGTCATCGTGCATAGCGCGAGCAAGGAGACCTTCGCCAAATTGGCGGCTAAAAAAAAGCACATTCTCACCCCAGCAAGGATTGTCGCCCAATGCGGCAAGCGCCTGCTCAGCGCCAGCCCAGTCGCGCTTCGACAACGCGCACAGAAACCAGAAATCCGCCATGTGCATTACGGAACCAGCGGTATTCGACCGCACTTGCCCGACCAACTGACACATCGGACCGGGGTCGGCATGCCATTCCCAATCAACAAAAGTGCG
>Ga0310911_10000053_pt1 | contig 37683 bp, 36 predicted proteins | sample GREbulkMGHF170_FD_203532 | JGI IMG/M metagenome (GOLD analysis project Ga0310911, IMG submission 203532) | Lab enrichment of tropical soil microbial communities from Luquillo Experimental Forest, Puerto Rico - GRE.bulkMG.HF170 | ecosystem: Environmental > Terrestrial > Soil > Tropical forest >... | reverse complement strand
CGGAAACTCCTACTACATCGACGACATTCGCCGCGCGAAAGAACTCGCCACTAAATCATTGCAGTACGTCGACGTGGGCACCAGCGGTGGTGTTTGGGGCCTGGAGCGCGGTTATTGTCAGATGATCGGTGGCGAAAAGCAAATCGTCGGGCATCTCGATCCTATTTTCAAATCCCTCGCGCCGGGACGCGGCAATATTCCTCGCACTCCCGGCCGCGAGAAAGCTCCAGGAACAGCCGAAGAAGGCTACCTACACTGCGGCCCGTCCGGAGCTGGCCATTTTGTAAAGATGGTGCACAACGGAATCGAATACGCCTTGATGGCTGCCTACGCCGAGGGCCTCAACATCCTCAAGCATGGCAATGCTGGCAGTCGCACGCGCGAAGTCGATGCCGAGACAACGCCGCTCCGCAATCCCGAAAATTACCGTTACAACTTTCCTCTCGCCGATGTAGCTGAAGTCTGGCGAAGGGGCAGTGTCGTAGCCAGTTGGCTGCTAGACCTAACCGCCATCTCTTTGTTCGAAGAGCCGTCGCTCGAAAAGTTTTCTGGCCGAGTCTCGGATTCCGGCGAAGGCCGTTGGACCATCCTTGCCGCAATCGAATCCACGGCTCCCGCTCCAGTCCTCACTGCGTCGCTCTTCCAGCGCTTCGTATCGCGCGGAGAAGACGATTTTGCAGACAAACTCCTGTCCGCGATGCGCTTCCAGTTTGGCGGACACATGGAGAAGGCCGCGAGTGCTAGGTAACGAAGTCGAATGAAAGATCGGATCTGACAAATATGACTGAACTCATGCATGAACAAGGACAGCAGGCCAGCCCCTGCGTAATGGTGATCTTCGGAGCCAGCGGCGACCTCACCAAGCGGAAGCTGATTCCGGCATTGTGCAATTTAGCGCAGGGCAAGCTGCTTTCCTCGCAATTCGCCATCATCGGCTTCTCTTACGATTCCATAACTACCGAAGCCTTTCGAACTCAACTCAGCAAGGACATCAAGGAGTTCGCGAGCGAGCCGGTGGACGCAAAACTTTGGGACTGGCTTCTGCAGCGAATCTATTACGTCCAGGGAGATTTCCAGGACGCAGCCGCATACGAAAGGCTCAAGCAGCAGATTGCAGCAGCGGAGAAAGCGCACTCCACGCAAGGGAACCGCTTCTACTATCTGGCGGTGTCTCCCAAGTTTTTTGCTCCCGTCGTGAAGCAGTTAGGCCAGGCGGGCCTGGTACAAGAGTTGGATGGCAAATGGGCCAGGGTTATCGTCGAAAAGCCGTTCGGAAGAGACGTGGATTCGGCGAAAGAGTTGAATCGCGAACTCAAGCAGATTCTGAATGAGCAACAGATTTACCGGATCGACCATTACTTGGGCAAAGAAACTGTGCAGAACCTCATGGTGTTCCGTTTCGCAAACAGCATCGCCGAACCTTTGTGGAACCGGAACTTCATCGACAGCGTGCAAATAACGGCGGCTGAGACTGTGGGCGTAGAACACCGCGGCGGTTTCTATGAAACAGCCGGCGCCCTGCGCGACATGGTGCCCAACCATCTCTTCCAGCTGCTTTCTCTGACCGCAATGGAGCCCCCGATCTCGTTCGATGCTGACGCGGTGCGCGACAAGCAAGCCGAGGTCCTGCACGCGGTGCAGTCTCTCACTTCTGAGGAAGTACTCACGAGCGCCGTTCGCGGGCAATACGGTGAAGGCATTGAAGGCGAGGAACGACTATCAGCTTACAGGCAGGAGCCTAACGTTTCGCCCTCCTCTAACACGGACACCTACGTCGCATTGAAGTTACACATAGACACCTGGCGCTGGGCCGGCGTGCCGTTCTACCTGCGCACGGGGAAGCGCTTGCCCCGGCGTGCCACGGAGATCGCGATCCAGTTCCGTCGTTCTCCAATTGTATTGTTTCGAAAAACCAAGATCGCCGATCTGCAGACGAACCGGCTGGTGATTCACATTCAGCCTGACGAGGGGATTTCCTTGCGGTTTGGTGCCAAAGTTCCGGGCCCGGTCATGCGGTTAGGCCTCGTGAACATGGACTTCGACTACGCGCGCGACTTCGGCAGTTCCCATAGCACTGGGTATGAACGGCTGTTGTACGACTGCATGATCGGGGATGCCACGTTATTCCAGCGTGCTGACATGGTCGAAGCGGGGTGGAACGTGATCCAACCCGTGCTGGATGTGTGGAAGGCCTTGCCGGCCCAGAGGTTTCCGAATTACGCCGCGGGAAGCTGGGGTCCGGCAGAAGCCGACGAATTGCTTGCGCGGGATGGGCGGGCGTGGCGAACGATTGGAGAGGAGCACGTGTCACCTGAGCCGAGTGACGTTCCGGCGACAGTGGGGCGGGCAACTGCGGGGGCGGATTAAGACTATGACAACTCAAACGACAACGGCTGTGATGCCGAAGACTGATCGTGAAGTCAGAATTCTGGCAGACGCCAGTGCCATCGCGCAAACGGCCGCCGCGGAATTTGTGGAGGCAGCGAAGGAGGCAGTCTGCTTAAAGGACTCTTTTTCGGTCGCCCTCTCTGGCGGCTCGACACCGAAAGTACTGTACGGATTGCTCTTAAACAACGGGCCGCTGCGGGCGATTGTGCCTTGGAGCAAGATACAGTTTTTCTTCGGAGACGAACGTCACGTAGCTCCGGACAACGCCGAGAGTAACTTCCGAATGGCTTCAGAAGCTATGCTCTCGAAAGCCCCAATCGATGCGAAGCAAGTTCATCGCATAAAAGGTGAGATTGCGAACCCAGTCGAAGGAGCGGCGGAATACGAGAAAGATCTGCGTGAAAGTTTCCGGTTGTCGGGGGGCGCCTTGCCGCGTTTCGACCTCGTGCTCCTGGGTATGGGTCCCGAAGGACATACGGCCTCCCTCTTTCCTGGAACAAAGGCCCTGAAGGAACAACAGCGCCTAGTCGTCAGTAACTGGGTGGGAAAGCTATACACAGATCGAATCACGCTCACGCCTCCGGTCTTGAACAACGCGGCCCGGATCATCTTCATGGTGCATGGAGCGGAGAAAGCGCCTGCACTCAAGGCCGTACTCGAAGGTCCATACGAGCCAGAGCAACTTCCGGCACAGATCATCCACCCCAAGGATGGGAAGGTTCTGTGGCTCGTGGATCCAACCGCGGCCAGCATGCTCGTCCCAAAAGCGAAGGGAGCAGTTTAGGAGAAAATTATGGCAACCAGTGTTCGCACTACAATCGCAGGTCACTTGGGCGCGCGGGCTCAGGCTCTGCTCGAATTTAATTCACCCAAAATTCCCAAGGAACGCCTGCATCTTCCCGGGCCGGACTTCATCGATCGCGTTTGGGCCGGGTCAGACCGGAACATTCGCGTTCTGACGAATCTGCAAAGGCTCTTCGAGCATGGTCGCCTAGGGAAGACCGGCTATCTGTCGATTTTGCCCGTGGACCAGGGGATTGAACACTCGGCAGGTGCCAGCTTCGCGAAGAACCCCGACTACTTCGATGGAGAAAACATCGTAAAGCTGGCCATCGAGGGCGGCTGCAACGCCGTCGCTACCACCTTTGGCGTGCTGGGTTCCGTGGCGCGCAAATACGCCCACAAGATTCCCTTCATCATGAAAATCAATCACAACGAGCTTCTAACCTATCCCAACAAGTTCGATCAGGTGCTCTTTAGCAACGTGAAAGCTGCGTACGACATGGGTGCGGCAGCTGTCGGCGCCACTATTTACTTCGGCTCGGAGCAAAGCGACCGGCAAATTGTCGAGATCAGCCAGGCTTTTGCTCACGCGCATGAACTCGGTATGGGCACGGTATTGTGGTGTTACATACGCAACAGCGCCTTTAAGAAAGACAAGGACTACCACCTCTCCGCCGACCTTACCGGCCAGGCCAACCATCTCGGCGTCACGATCGAAGCCGACGTCATCAAGCAGAAGCTCGCCGAAAATAACGGCGGTTATCAGGCCCTCAATATGGGTGAGTCCAGCTACGGCAAGTTCGATAAGCGTATTTACACCGATCTCGCCAGCGATCATCCAATCGACCTTTGCCGCTACCAGGTGGCGAACTGCTATATGGGGAGGGCTGGCCTGATCAACAGCGGCGGCGCATCCGGCGCCAATGATTTTGAAGAGGCCGTTGTCACGGCAGTGATCAACAAACGGGCAGGCGGCACCGGGCTGATTTCCGGCAGGAAGGCATTTCAACGGCCTTTTCGCGAAGGCATTCAGATGCTGAACACGATTCAGGATGTGTATCTGAGTCCGGAAGTCACGGTCGCCTGAAGTTTAAGAAGTCAAAACGAGTTCGGACATTAGGTTCTTTTCTACGAGTAAGAGAACCGTAAGGAGGAGTCTTGCCAAATCGACTAAAAGGCAAAGTGGCTGCCGTAACGGGCGGGGATCAGGGGATTGGCCGGGCGATCGCGGAGCGCCTGGCCTGCGAAGGCGCCGACGTTGCCATCTGCTATCGCAAGAACAAAGCTGGGGCGGACGAAGTAACGGCGGGAATCACGGAGACAGCCAAGACGCGCGCGGTGGCTTTTCAAGCGGACGTCGGAAAGGTTTCCGACGGCCAGAGATTTATTGAACAAGCCGTTGCGGGCCTTGGCAAGGTCGACATCCTCGTAAACAACGCAGGGCTAGAGAAGAGCGCCGATTTCTGGGACGTCACAGAAGCGGACTTCGACGCTGTCCTGGACGTCAACCTGAAAGGCATGTTCTTTGTGACGCAAGCGGTAGTGCGTCACCTTCGCCAAACCGGCCGCCCTGGAAAAATCATCAACATCAGCTCCGTGCACGAAGAACTGCCGTTCCCGCATTTTGCTTCCTATTGCGCGAGCAAAGGTGGAATCAAAATGCTGACGCGAAACCTGGCGATCGAGCTCGCCCCGAGCAAGATCACCATCAACTCGATTGCGCCCGGCGCGATCGAAACGCCCATCAACACAAAACTCTTGCATGATCCGGTCAAGCTCGAGGGGTTGCTGGGGAATATCCCGCTTGGGCGGCTTGGGAAACCGCAAGACGTCGCAGGCTTGGCCGGTTTCCTGGCCTCAGACGAATCCGATTACATCACAGGATCTACGTTCTTTGTCGACGGTGGTCTGCTGTGGAACTACCAGGAGCAATAGGAATCCGGCCGAGTTGCAGAGACCCAGAAAGCAAAGAGCAAGAAAGGACTTCAATATGGATTCGAAAAATGAACGCCCAGCAAAGCCGATCCGCATGGTGATCGCCGATGTTGATGGGACGCTTGTTACACAGGAAAAGGTGCTGACGAAGCGCGCGGCCGAAGCTGTGTTGCATCTGCAGCAAGCGGGAATTCAGTTCAGTGTTACCAGCGGCCGGCCTCCGCGAGGCATGGCCATGCTGATCGATCCGCTGAAACTCACTCAACCCCTCGCTGCGTTCAATGGGGGCGTGTTGATCGATCCCGACCTTACGACCGTCGTCGATCAAAAGTATCTCCCTCCGGGAGTGCCCGACAAAGTAATCGAGGCGATTGAGAAGCACGGTCTTGACGTGTGGGTCTACACGGACACCGGATGGTTCGTGCGCGACCCGAATGCGGCGCACGTCGCGCGCGAGCAGTGGACCGTGAAGTTTCCTCCAACCGTGGTCAAGACGTTCGCCGGGCTTCTTGCCCGGGTGGCGAAGATTGTGGGCGTAAGTGACGACTACGACCGCGTGGCGAAATGCGAAACGGATGTTCAGCAGGCTGGCGGAGAACACATTTCTGCAGCCCGCTCGCAGCCTTACTACCTCGACGTGACGCATCCCCAGGCCAACAAGGGTGGGGTTGTGCTCGCGATGTCGAAACTGCTGAATATTCGGGCAGCGGAAATCGCAACGATCGGAGACATGCCGAATGACGTTTTGATGTTCCAGAAAAGCGGCACGAGCATTGCGATGGGGAACGCCAGCCCCGAAGTTCAGGCCTCCGCGACTTACGTCACCTCGACAAACGAAGACGAAGGCTTCGCCAAAGCGATCGCGGAATTCGTTCTGAACAGGCAGGCCGCGAAAGTGTGAAGGGTAGTGGCTCAGACACACAAAACCCATCTTCGTTCGTTATGTAGGTTAGGGCATAGATCAATGTTGACACGGATTCATGTCCAGAAATGCCTTGTTCGAACGGAACCTGGAGTGAACGAAAAATGAGACGAGACGTGTACCACTCGAAACGTTTCCCGTGGATGGCAGTCATTCTTGTCATAGGGGCGGTCAATTGTGCAGCCCAACAACCCACTCCTCCCTCGCAAGCCTCACCGCCAGCCGCTAGCGGGGGAGCGGACGCCTCGCAATCGAATGATTTGCAAAAGCAGCTAGAACAGCTCAAGAAACAGTACGACACGACTACTCACGACCTGGAGCAACGCATCGCTGCCCTGGAACAGCAAATCCAGAAACAGAAAGAAGAGAACGAAAAAGCAAAGCAGTCAACAGTGTCCGTTGCCGAACTGGCTGCTCAGCAGGCGGCTCAAAAGGCAGTCCTCGGAAATTCCGACCAAGTCGGGGCAAAGTATCAGGGCCAACTGCCCTCCGAACCGACCTACGATTTGCTTCGAGATGCGGACTCAAAGATTGAAAAACTCCAGCAGGAGATGAAGAGTTTTGAATTCCACGGCTATTTTCGTTCCGGTTACGCCCTCAACGGTAAAGGTGGGCAACAGGTTGCCTTCGAGGCTCCGGGTGCTGATGCCAAGTACCGGTTAGGAAACGAAGCGGAAACCTACGCGGAATTGATATTCGTCAACAACTGGGTAAACCCGGACCACACTTCAGACAAGGCTTGGATCAGGTCGGAGTTTATGATCGAGGCCAACACGACCAACTCGGCCAACTCCGCAAATTTCCCTCGCGGGATTGGCAACGACCAGTTCCGCTTCCGGGAGGCATTTGTGCAGGCAGGGAGCGTGTTGGACTCTCATCCGGATGCGAAGTTCTGGGCGGGGGAGAGATATTACCGGCGCCAGCACATCGACATCAATGACTTCTACCCGTTGGACACGAGCGGGTATGGAGGTGGTATTGAGGATTTGAATGTCAGGATCGGCAAAATGGCCGTTGCATTCGTATCCGCGGCGCGGCCGGACATCGTCACGCAAAACGGCAATCTTGCGAAAAGCAATATTGATGTGCGGCTTTACGACCTGAAGGGGCCGTTGGGCTTGTGGGCCGGCTGGTTCGACTACGCGACCTCAAAGGGGGGCACGACGGTTTCCGGCGCGGCGCTTCCTCCGGGCACAGTCGTGCGGACGTCAGATGGATATGCGTTTGGATTCCGTCATCAACGCTTGGAATGGCACGGGGGCTTCAATTCAATCTCCGTTCAGTACGGAACCGGGGCGGCGAGCAATTTTAGCAATCCGGGCAACGGAACGACTATTGCGGACCCGACACAGTTCATCAACAAGACTAAACAGCTGCTCGTCGTAGAGCAGTTGCTTTTTCAGCCAAACGACAGATTCGCGATCATGCCGATCTTTCTCTACCAGCGAAGCAAAGACGGAAATCCTCAGCATGACTGGAACCAATGGACGTCGTTCGGCGCACGACCTGAGGTCTTTTTCACGAAGTATATTTCGCTCGCCTTCGAAGCAGGCTTCGACCACACGGCAGGGCACGTCATAACGCAAAACGGTACGCCCTATGTTGACGGCTGGCTCCGCAAATTTACCATCGCGCCGCAAATCGGGGCAGGCAGGAAGTTTTTCAGCCGCCCTGTGCTGCGGGCGTTTCTGACCTATGCCAGCTGGTCGGACAGTTTCCGCGGTTTCGTGGGCGGAGTTCCCTTCCAGAACCGGACGGACGGGCTCACGTATGGGGTGCAGGCGGAAGCCTGGTGGTAGCACAGGTTTCCGGAGAGCAGAATCTTGCGATGGTCACACCCAGGAAGGTTGGAGAGTAGGTCCGTTGGAAATTGGAGGAGAGGAAAATGGCAACCCGAGAAATTGCCGGTACTTCTGGCGCAGCACAGAGTGCTGTTGCGGCCCCCAAAGATTACTCACGCCCGCTGGCCATCGTCACCACGCTGTTCTTTATGTGGGGGTTCCTGACGAGCCTGAACGACATTCTTGTGCCCCACTTGAAGTCTATATTTGACCTGAGCTACGCGCAGGTCATGCTCGTCCAGTTTGCCTTCTTCTCCGCATATTTCCTGTTCTCTGTGCCGTGGTCGAAAATCGTGAATACGATCGGCTACCAGCGGACCATGGTGGTCGGGCTGCTAACCATGGCCGTCGGAGCATTCCTGTTCGTGCCTGCTGCGTCGGCTGTTTCCTACCCAATGTTCCTGACTGCGCTGCTCGTTCTCGCTGCCGGTATCACTGGTCTTCAGGTCGCGGCTAATCCTTATGTGGATTTGTTAGGCAAGCCCGAAACGGCGTCAAGCCGTCTGGATTTGACGCAAGCTTTCAACTCGCTTGGGACCACGCTCGCTCCAAAGGTCGGGGGCCTGCTGATCCTCAGCGCGGCTCCGCTGGCCATCGAACAGTTGCGGCAGCTCGCGCCGCAGGCCCTGCATGGCTACCGCGTTCAGCAAGCAGCCTCGGTCAAGATGCCTTATACGGTGATCAGCGTCGCTCTCGTGTTGCTGGCGATTTTGATCGGCCTGTTCACGCTGCCAAAAGTTGAAACGGAGGAGTCTCGTCTCGGCGAGAAGGTAAACGATTCGATCTGGAAGCACTCCAATCTGGTTCTGGGCGCGATTGGAATCTTCGCTTATGTGGGTGCAGAGGTCTCTATTGGAAGCTTTCTAGTTAACTATTTCACCTTGCCCGAGATCGCTGGCCTATCTGTCAGGAGCGCGGCAGGTTTTGTCTCGTTTTACTGGGCTGGCTCCATGATCGGACGCTTTCTCGGGGCCGGACTTCTGCGGCGTTTCAAGGCCGGCCAGCTCCTGGCTCTATGCGCTGTTGTAGCAGCGGCGCTGGTTGGTGCTTCGATGCTTACCGGGGGGCACACCGCGATGTGGAGCATTCTCGCCGTCGGGCTCTTCAACTCGATCATGTTTCCCACGATCTTCAGCCTGAGTGTAGCAGAGCTCGGCCCTCTCACGGGCAGCGGCTCCGGCCTCCTGAATATGGCTATCGTAGGCGGCGCAATCCTGCCGGTGATCCAGGGCGTCATAGCAGATCACGTCGGGATTCATCACGCTTTTATTCTCCCCGTCCTTTGTTACTTGTACATCATGTTCTACGGACTCAGCGGTTCCAAGCCGAACAGCGAGCATTTAGCCAAAGCGGAAACGAAGCAAACTCGGTGAGCCAGCCATGTTGATTGCCGGAGACATTGGCGGCACGAAGACCGACTTGGCGATCTTCTCGAACGAAGCCGGCCCTCATTCGCCGCTCGAGCAAACGAAGATCCACAGCGCGGATTATCCGAGCTTGCAAACGATGGTCAAAGAGTTTTTGGCAAAGGCGAAACGGCCTGTCGATCGAGCCTGCTTTGCGGTGGCCGGGCCGGTGATTAACGGCCGGGTGAAGACGACCAATTTGCCTTGGGTGATCGAAGAGCTTTCGCTGGCACAGGAACTGAACCTGAATCGCAATTCGGTCCATCTCATCAACGATTTGGAGGCAATCGCCCGTGCGATCCCCATCCTGAGGCCAAGCGATCTGACCACAATTAACGCCGGAGAAGCAGTTCCCGGAGGGGCCGTTGCCGTGATCGCACCAGGCACTGGGCTGGGAGAGTCCTTTTTGACCTGGGACGGATCTACCTACCTGGCTCACAGTTCCGAGGGCGGTCATTCCGATTTCGCGCCTACCGACACGCGGCAAGTGCGTTTGCTCGAATACATGTTCACGGTGTTCGATCATGTGAGCTTCGAGCACGTCTGTTCGGGAATTGGGATTCCGCAGCTCTATAGGTATCTTCGTGACGTCGAGCACGTGCCGGAAAGACCGGAAGTCGCCAAACTGATCGATTCCCAAAGCGACGCGTCAATCGTGATTATTGATCAGGCCCTCGATCCTGCGAGTCCCAGCAGGTTGTGCAGTGCAACGATCGACCTGTTTCTTTCGATCCTGGCCGGCGAAGCTGGCAATCTTGCGTTGAAGTTCCTGGCCACGGGTGGCGTCTACTTAGCAGGGGGAGTGGCTCTGCATACTCTGCGATTGATGAAGGAGCCTGCCTTTTTTCAACGTTTCAAAAGTAAAGGGCGTTTTGCGGAACTGATGGGGCGCATCCCGCTCCACGTTGTGGTGACACCGGCTGGATTAATGGGCGCCGCGGCTTGTGGGCTAGAGAATTCCATCCCGGATTCCGGACTTCCGTAAGAGCAGAAGTTGGTTCGCCTTAGAATGGCACCCCATCTGAAGTCGGGTATCTTTGCGCTTCCACAGAGCGTCGCGGGTGGTGAGCGAGAGTGACGAGCGATCGAGTCCAATGGAAGGAGTGGCCGGTTGTCGTTCATTCCGTGCGGACCGCCGTGGCGGCCGTTGTCTCGGTGCTGACAGCGCGGTTATTTCGCCTGCCAGAAACATACTGGGCGGCACTTACAACCCTGGTGATTACGCAGTCGTCATGGGGCGCAGCCCTGGCGGTCTCCTGGCAGCGGTTCCTTGGAACGTTGCTAGGAGCGATCCTAGGCGCGATTATGGCGAGTTACTTCGGTGCGCGCTTGCTGGTATTTGGCGCAAGTGTGCTCCTTCTGGGGCTGCTCAGCCCCATCTTCCATGCCGATCGAAGTGCCTATAGATTTGGAGGTATCACCCTCGCGACTGTGCTGTTGATCCCCCGGACAGGTCCCGCAGGGCAGATTGCCTTCCATCGGTTCGCGGAAGTATCCATCGGGATTGGAGTGGCCCTTCTTCTAGCAATTCTGTGGCCGGAGAAGGAGCCTACGGCATAAGAGAGCAGGTGAGTTGCTTTTGCGGCGAAGTCTGACAACAAACTGGGGCACAGCTAACCTCTGCGACGATTACAGGAAACGCTGGTCGCTAAAGCCGAGCATCTTGAACGATTTGATTCGCGGCGTCGAGCGCGGATTTCAGGAGTTGCCTTGCGCTTTCCCGGGGATTGCCGTACTCGAATATGGCACTACCTGCGACCAAGATCTCGGCGCCAGCGCGCACTATGTCCGCTACGCTGTCGTAGTGGACGCCGCCGTCCACTTCAATACGAAATTGCAGACCGCGAGACTCCCGGATTTTCGAAAGCGACTCGATTTTCTTAAGGGAAGACTGGATGAAGGATTGACCGCCAAAGCCGGGATTCACGCTCATGACAAGCACGTGATGAACGAGAGGAAGGACCTCATCAAGGCTGTGGACTGGGGTGGCAGGATTGATTACTACGCCGGCTTTGCATCCATGGGAGGCGATTAGACGGAGCGTGCGATCCAGATGGACGCAGGCTTCTTGATGCACGGAGATCCAATTGACGCCAGCCTCGGCAAACGCCGGGATGAACTCGTCGGGGCGTTCGATCATCAAATGGCAATCGAACGGGACGCGGCAGACTTTGCGCAGCGAGGCGACCACTGGGGGTCCAATTGTCAGATTGGGGACGAAGTGACCATCCATGATGTCGACGTGGAGAAGGGTAGCTCCGCCGTCAACTGCGGCTTGCGCGTCTGCGCCGAGCCGTGCGAAGTCAGCAGAGAGAATAGAAGGAGCGAGTTCGATCATCGGGATATCTAATTCGGCCGCCAGCAGTTCAGCTCGCCGCTCGGACTTTAGCCGCCTCTACTTGTGCCATTTTTTCGATCAGGCGGCTGGTTATCCTATCGCCTCGGAGGCGCCCCACGGGGCGAGGATCATCTTTGCTTTTGACGACGGGCAACCAGGAGATGCCGTGATCGAGCATGGTGGCGGATGCGACAAGAGGCGAATCTTCGAGAGCTACATATACAGGATTCGCGGGGAGAAGGTGAGCTAGCCTACGCTCACTGAAATCTTCGCGTCCATCTGCCGCGACGCGGGCGATAATTTGATACAGGTCACCACGATCCAGAGTTCCCCACAAGCGCTGTTTTTCGTCGACGACCAAAAGATGACCGCTGGCACTTTCATTGAGAGCCTTTATCGCGTCTGCGTACTTAGCGTCTTTACTAAGGAGCTGAGCGGGAAGCGGATCGAGCAGGGACGCGAGAGACTCTCCTTCCAGGATGGACTTGCTGATCGGTAAGCGACGCCAAAAATCGCCGGAGCGGCGTGTGACGGCTTGTACGAGTTGGTCGCGAAGCGGCGCGAAGGAACCCGCAAGTTCTGAGAAGAGGGCGCTGCCGACTTGACGTAGATGGACGGCCGAACGAGCGCGGATGCTGGTCTCGTGTGAACGGTTTCCTAACAGTGCACCTTCGCCGAAGAAGTCACCCTTGCCCAAGACGCCGATAACCTTCGTCTCCAAAGTTTGTGAATCTTTCTGTAGAACTTCTACCTGGCCGTCTTCAATGATGCTAAAGACACGCGCAGGTTCGCCTTGACGGTGAATGAAATCGCCCGGGCGGTAATACGCGTGAGTAGCCTGTTGGGTGGTGTCCGTGTTCAAGAAGCCGAGATCGCGGGGAAAAATGAAGTCCCAGAACCAGTCTAAGGCGACTTTGATTCTGCGAGACCATGTTGGCAGCTTGAAGAGATAAACGCCGCGCCACAGGAACCAGGCCAGGAAACCCGAGACTCGCATGCCAAGCATTTCGGCGACGGCTTGATAGCCGCCAATGGAACAGAGCTGGCCGAGCGCCTTGAAGTGGAAAGGTTGTGTGGGCTCGCCTTTGAGAACTCGGACAAGGTTGAGGGCCGCCTGGCGGCCTTGGCGTTCCGCGAACTGGGCCGTGGTCGCTGACAGCTTGTTGTCGAAAGCGTTGACAATATAAGCGCAATCGCCGATGGCCCACGCGCTCGTCTGTCCGTCAATTCGCATGTCAGGTGTGGTGCGTATGCGGCCACGCTCTTTCGGCACGTCGAGCGTTTGAATAATGTGAGAAGACGCGGTTCCGATGGTGCAGGCGATCGTGCCTCCCCTCAGCATCTGTCCATTATCGAGCTGAACACCCTCATGCGTTGCCGCAATCGCGCGGGTATTCAGCAGAATCGTGACGCCGGCTTTCTCCATCTTTTTCCTGGCAAATTCGCGGAGCTTGGGCGCTACCTCGGGCAGGATCTGGTCCTGGGAATGAATCAACGTGACCACCACATCTTCCTTGCGGAAATTTCGATAAAAGCGCGTGCTGCTGCGGACAAGTTCATTGATTTCACCACCGACTTCCACACCGCTGAAGCCGGCACCCACGATGATGAAGCTAAGGTGCCAGCGCCGACGCTCGGGGTCAGTAGCGGCCTCGGCATGCTCCATCTGCTGGACGATATGCTGGCGAAGATCAATAGCATCGCGCATAACCTTGAAGCCAAACGCATGGTCGGTCATTCCGGGGATGATTCCCAAGTTGCTCTCGGCGCCACACGCAATCACAACGTGGTCATAGTGCAGGCGGGATAGCGCACCCGTTCCATCGTCAAACTCAATCTCCGAAGAATGAAGGTCTATCCTCTGTACTCGCTCCGTGCGGCACTCGATACCGGGAAGCATTTGACGTAAAGGCGCAGCGGCTGCGTCCGCATTGATCGAAGCTCCAGCTACATCCGCGAGGAGCGGGTGAAATACCATGTGGTTTTCTCGGCTGAAGAGAAGAATGTCGCACTCCGAGGCGCGGAGCTTGCTACGAAGAGTCTTGGCAAACTTTACGGCGGCAAAGCCTCCACCGACAACGATTATCCTTACTGGGTTCACTTACTTGCTCCTATCGCTTGCTTAGAGACAACTGAGAACTTCGGACTTCTCACGGGCTTCTCCAATTACTGTGATGCTGCGCGAGACATTGCGACGCTCTAGTTCACGATATGGAGGCGAGAATTCCGGATATATCGGGAACGTGTGAACCGTTTTCAAAATGACTGGCGAAATTGGTTCTTGAGCTTATTTGGACCAACTGAATCAAGATTTTTGGCGTGGTGGCGCTCGTACGAGCAACACCCGCAAGGCTTCAGAGTCTCCAACCTCCCGATTGACCCAAGAACTGAAGCAAATGGTTCGCGCCCATGAATTCCGCGAAGATCTGTATTACCGGCTGAATATTTTTTTCCGATTTTTATGCCAGGTCTCCGCGAAAGGAAAGCCGACATCCCCGCGCTCGTGGAATACTTCGTACAACAGTTTGCCGCGTGGCTTTCGAGCACAATGCAAAACCAAGTACAAAGGCCGAGATAGTTTCGAGGTTCGGACCGAGATCGGTGCAGTCATGTTGAGCCGTCGTCGCAATGTTCTCGGGTGCGCGTTCGGTGCAGTCATCGATCATTCGCGGCAACACTAGGGCACTAAGTTCAGGTGAGACATTCAATGCTCTCGTGGAAGCGGTGTCGCAGACATGCGTCAAAGCTCTGACGACTGCGTCAAGCTGGCTTTTTAAATTCGCTAACTGTCTCACCCATTCTACTATTTCTTATAAAATAAGTGATGTTGTTTCAGCAAATTACAAGAAAATGTGCAAGACCGTCTGATGGCAATGCAAATGCCTTCCGAGAGATCTGTGCTTGGGAGGCTGAAGATATGCAACGCAAGGCGATTGCGGTTTGGGGAAGATGATGTGAGGAGTCGCAAGCGGGCTTTATTGATGCGACGGTCACGCTGGAGAAGGTTGACGAGCATTTCGCTATAACGAAGAGCGCCTGGAGTTATTGACGCAATTCCCGGTGCCAGCTCATCGGCTTTCATCAGCGCGGTCAAAGCTGCAGAAATAGATTGTTCAGTGTCGAAACTTTCAAAGCTAAGACCTCTGTCGAAGCATGGCTTGAGCCGATGGCCTGACTCGGGGGCCTCTAATTAGCATGGATGGACGTCTCAATTTTAGGTTTCTAACATGCGGATGCCTCTGATTGCTGGAAACTGGAAGATGCACAGGGCAGCTGCCGGCACAATGACCTTCTTCGAGAGCTTTCGGCCACAGGTCGAGTATTCTGAACATCGTGAGATCGTGATCTGCCCGTCATTTCTTGACCTCGAAGGTGCCGTCGCCGCAGCCCGCGGCTCGAGAATACAGATTGGCGCCCAGAACCTGTGTTGGGCAAAGGAGGGTGCTTTTACCGGCGAAGTGTCCGGCTCGATGATCCGGGCGGCTGGCTGCACGCACGTGATCGTCGGACACAGCGAGCGACGTAAATATTTTGGCGAGACCGACGAGAGCGCGTTGAAGAAAACTTTGGAGGCTCTTGATGTCGGTATCACCCCTATCGTATGTCTTGGCGAACGCGAAAAGAAAAGCGCAGACGCGGCGATCGTCGAACAATTTGCACACAGCATTGCACCACTCTCGGAAGCGCAGTTCGCAGGAATCGTAATTGCGTACGAACCTGTCTGGGCGATCGGCACTGGAGAGACCGCCTCGCCGCGGTTCGCGAATGATAGCCACCGGCTCATCCGCGAATGCGCGAAAAGCAATTTCGGAGCAGCAGCGGGGCGGAACGTCCGTATTCTCTACGGGGGCAGTGTCAAGCCTGACAACGCAAAGGGTCTCATGGCCGAGCCGGAGATCGATGGGCTCCTCGTGGGGGGCGCAAGCCTGGATCCGGTCACCTTTGCATCGATTGTAAATATTTGAAACTCAAGCTCCAGAGACGCGTCGAACCCTATCTCAGCATTTAACGGCAGTCAGCGTCTTCTTTTAACGTTTGCCGTCTGGGTGGGGTCTTTTCTTTGCAGCGTCCTCACACGGTGCGACCGCTCACAACCCAGTCACGACTTCGACGTTATAGTCAAAATACGCGGCATGAATAGCTTGCGGCCGGAATTCCTTCATGTCGGTCTGTGGTACGCGTCACTTTTTCTGTTAAAAACAAGACAGATAACTGATTTTGGGGCGAAGGTCCTGCGTTGGACACGTAGTTGCTTCATGGAGCAGGGAGATAAGGGGGGTCGCCAATGACCTACGCATCCAGATCTGCGAGCTTTGCTGGGAGCACCAACTCAGCTGCTGCGGTGAGCAAGCCTCTGCATGTTTTCAGAGGACGAAAAAGGGACACGCGGTCGACGTCTTGCAAGCAGGGAAGGCAGGAGTCCCACAACCTTGGCGAGACGCGATTGAAAGTCCCGGGGATGGAAGCCTTCAACGAGATGTTTGTATCCTTCCGCCCGAAATTCATTGCTATGGCCCATGCCATTTTGCGCAATAGAGAAGACGCGGAAGATGCAGTCCAAAATGCATTCCTGTCGGGGCATCTCCACTTGCGCAGTTTTGAAGGCCGATCCGCTCTTACGACCTGGTTCACCCGCGTCGTACTGAACGCTGCTCTAATGATCCGGCGAAAGCGGAAATCATCCTGGAGTCTCCCACAGGAGACCAGCACCCCGGACGACGCCAGATGGATGGAAACGATCTCATCCTCGGAACCTGATCCCGAAATGGTTTACGCAGAACGAGAGACTTTGCAGTTCGTCAACGGGCTGCTCGCAAAAATGAGACCTGCGCTTCGACAGGCGTTTACCATGACTTACTACGACGAACTGCCGGGCCCAGAGGCTTGCGCACTGCTTGGTGTTCCGGCTGGGACATTCAAGGCGCGGCTCTTTCGCGCAAGACGACAGCTCCTGAGTCAGGCGAAGCGGGCTCTCGTGGCTCCCATTCATAGGGCAAACCCTTCTTCGTTCTTTTCCGATAGAAGTGCTGTTCAGCACCTCGTTGCGAAACCCTTGGATACCCCGTCCCTGGAAGCCTCGTATTCATGACACTGCCCCCCATAGCCGTGGCAATGGATAAGCCCGAATGGCTCACCAGCATGGAGGCCATCCTCGAAGAGCTCAACGAGGGCGTTGTCATAACCGACGAAAACCAACGGATTCTGTTTGCGAACTCCCGTTTTGTTGAAATGACCGGCCTTCTGAAGCAGGACTTTATCGGATCTGACCCTTCTCAGTTCTATTCCCCGCAGGAATTGGATTTTGTCGCGCAGCAGATCGAAGTCAAGTTTCGAGACGGCCACAACCGCTATGCTTTTGTTCTTCCCCGAAAGGGCGGCGGACGTCTGCCCGTCATCATTAGCTCTCGGGCGCTTAACAATTCCGGAAAACAGTTTGGAATCGCGACGTTCACGGATATTTCAGAACAGGTGCGTGTCACGGAGGAACTCCGCTCCGCAAATGCGAGGCTTGAGCGACGCCAGATGGAAATCGAGGAAGATCTACGGCTTGCCGCGCGTGTCCAGAACAGCCTTGTACCAAAGCCTTTAGTCCGCGACAAGGTGAGCGTCGACTCTTTTTTCAATCCTGCACATTCGATCGGGGGCGACTTCGCACTAGTGAACTTACAGGATAACGAGCACGTCGGCTTGCTCATCGGCGACGTTTCAGGTCACGGCATCGGTTCAGCCTTAGTTGCGAACCGCATCTACTCCGAGACCACTGCGCATCTGCGTTCGGCCATGCCGCTTGTCGATATGTTTGGCGAGCTCAACCGCTTCCTGATCGAAGACCTCGCCGGCTCGGGCATGTTTGTCACGGCGGCTGCGGCCCGTATCGACGCGCGGGGCCGCCGTATGGTTTTCGCTGGTGCAGGCCATCCTCCACCGATGCTGGCGCGTCGTGGACAGAATCCCATCATGCTCGAGTCCCGCAGCATGATTCTCGGTGCGCTTCCCGATGCTGTGTGTGGCGATGGTAGCCAAGAGGTACCGCTCGAGCCAGATGACCGCATTGTCTTGTATACCGACGGGATCACCGAAGTTTTTAATGCTCAGGGTGAGATGCTCGGTATCAACGGTGTTCGAGAAATCGTGAGAAACGCAGTGGCTTTTCCGGCCGAGCGAATGAAAGAACGCATTCTCGAGGATGTCGCTGCCTGGAGGTCGGGGCAAGCTACAGATGACGTTTCTCTCATCGTAGTGCACGTTCGTTGACAGGTATGAAGGCCTTTTTCTTACCAACGGGAAGCGATGGGCGGGACCGAAAGCCAGAGCGGCGAAGAGGCTTGGTGCTAATGCTCGCGCTGTACAGCAACCCTAAGTGGCTCTCGGTTGTTCGCGGAGCGGTGGAACAACTAAGCAAGACTTTGGGATTCCCTGAAATGCAGTGCAGGTCGATCACCCGAGCTGTCGATGAAGCTCTCACCAACATTGTGCGGCATTCCTACGGTAATCGGCCCGATCAGCCGGTTGCCATGTACTTTCGAAGAACGCAACGTCAGTTGGAAGGGGAAGTCCAACAGGGGCTTGAAATCCTGCTTTGCGACCGAGGTCCGCAAATCGATGCAAGCAAACTGCACGGGCGCTCCCTCGACGAAATACGACCGGGAGGATTGGGATTGCATTTAATCCGTGAGGCCATGGACACCGTGGAGTACACGCGCAGGGGCGCTATGAATCGGCTTCGACTAGTCAAGTATCTGTCACCGATGAACTATGCCCTCTGAGGGAGAAGTGACGGTGCAGATTTCGGCTAGACGTCAGGACGAAACCACGATCTTCGATATCTCGGGAGACATTGATTTCGCAAACTCACGGGAAGTACGCCAGTCGGTGTTGCACGAAATACAGGAGAGCCGTGTCGCACGCTTGGTGGTCAATCTTAGCCAAGTCGGTTACATCGATAGCTCGGGTGTCGCTTCCTTGGTCGAAGGCTTGAAAGCGTCCCGCGACATCGGTTCCCGGTTCATTTTGTTCGGGCTCAGCACGTTCGCACGGGAGGTTCTGCAACTCTCCCGCCTCATCAAGGTATTTGAAATTTACGACAACGAGGAACAGGCACTGGCTTCCTGAAATGGAGATCGTTTCTCAACTCGGCAGCAGTACCCTCGACGCTCTCAGTTATCTCGGCTGCCTCGCATCGCTCGGAGCGCGCGCGGCGTACTACACCCTGGTAGCACCGTTTCGAGGCAAGCCGGTGCGCCTGCAGCGCGCGATTTCGCAAGCCATGGAAACCGGTGTGCGCGCCTTGCCGATCCTTTCCCTGATTACGTTCTTCATAGGCCTCATCATGGCCCTTCAGGCAGCCTACGAGCTTCGTCGATTTGGGGCGATTAGCGCGGTGGCCACCGCAGTCGCCGTCACCATGTCTCGGGAACTCGGCCCCTTAGTCACGGCTATCGTTGTAATCGGACGTTCGGGTTCTGCATTTGCCGCCGAAATTGGAACTATGAAAGTGAGCGAGGAAATCGACGCCTTGGAAACGATGGCGATCAGCCCTATCCGCTTTCTCGTCGCGCCAAAGTTTCTAGCCATGGCCGTGATGCTGCCTTGCCTGACCATCTGGGCCAATGTGATGGGTATTCTCGGAGGATCGTTGTTTGGCGTTGCTCAAGCGGATTTCACTCTTGTTCGCTACATCAAGGCCTCCATTGACTCCCTCTTCCTGCGGGACATCGTAACGGGGCTCATCAAAAGCGTGATGTTCGGTATCACCATCGCAGCGGTTGGATGCTTTGAAGGGCTGTCGACGGGCGGCGGAGCCGAGCAGGTGGGGCGGTCCACTACCCGGGCTGTAGTCATGTCCATCTTTCTCGTTGTGGCGGTGGACTTGCTCTTTACAACGCTTTTCTTTTTCGCAGGCGGCCAATGACTACAGAACACATCGTCCCTGCCTCCCGTACCGCACCCATGATTTCGCTGCGCGATCTGCGAGTCAGCTACGGAGACCGAGAGATTCTTCACGGAATCAGCTTCGATGTATTACCCGGCGAAACGCTAGTGATCCTGGGCGGCTCGGGGTCCGGGAAAAGCACGCTTCTGCGAACTCTCGTTGGGCTCGAAAAGCCAAGTACGGGTGAGGTTTTGATCAAAGGTCGGGATCTGGCGAAGGCCTCAGCGCCAGAAATGGACGAGATTCGAAGAAAGATGGGCATGTCCTTTCAGGGCGGAGCCTTGTTCGGTTCGATGACCGTGGGCGAAAACGTGGCCATGCCGCTCCGAGAACATACTCGGCTGGAGGGCTCCACGATCGAAATCATCGTGCGGCTCAAACTGGAGCAGGTCGGGCTTGAAGGATTTGAGTATTACACGCCTTCGCAGCTCAGCGGTGGCATGAAGAAACGCGCGGCCGTGGCTCGCGCACTTGCAATGGACCCGGAAATTCTGCTTTTCGACGAGCCCTCAGCGGGACTGGACCCGATCATCGCGGCTGGCATCGATCAGTTGATACTTCAACTCAAGCGCGCCTTTCGCATGACGATCATTGTGGTCACGCACGAGTTGGCAAGCGCATTTTTGATCGCCGATCGCATGCTTTTAATTGACAAGGGCAACGTCATTGCGTTGGGCACGGCCGAAGTGATGCGCTCTAGTACGCAGCCACGAGTCCGCCAATTTCTGGACCGCATTGCCGAACCTGAGATCGCTGGAGAAATGGATTACCTGCAGATGCTCACGACCGAGCGCCCTGGTTCGCGGCGGGCAGCAGAGAAGAGAGGATAGTGATGCAATCTAAACGTGAGTCGGCCGTCGTTGGTTTGTTCGTGCTCATTGCCGTCGCCGTGTTGTTCGGAACCGTGTTTGCGATGAGCGGGGCATTTGGACGATCCACAGCAAAGTTTCATGCATATTTCCCATTCGCTGGAGGGCTTGAGCCCGGCGCAACGGTGCGCTACGCAGGAGGACCCAAAGTAGGACGTGTCGACAGTGTGCGGCTCGATCCACAAAATCCTGCCCTCTTGGATATAACCTTCAGCGTTCCGTCCGACCTCCCCGTCAAAACAGACAGCAGTGTAAAAATTCTGAGCCTGAGCCCGCTGGGAGACAATCACGTCGAGATTCTTCCCGGCAGCGCACAAGCGCCAAGAGCACCGAGCGGTGGCTTGCTTGCCTCCCAGAAGTATGTGGACTTCAACGCTCTGGCGGAACAGCTCAATGATTTGAACCCGCAAGCTCAGCAACTTCTTCGTAACCTGAATGACCGGGCATCGGAAGTGAAAGAGACGATTGCGCGTGTAAACGATTTGCTCGGCCCGCAGAATCGAGAAAACCTCGCCGCCACCCTTGCTAACGCTCGCGGACTGATTGAAGAGAATCGTCCCCAGATCAAAACGACCCTTCAAAATGTGAGCGCCGTCAGCGAGAAGCTGCAACCCCTTCTCGAAGATTTTCGACAAACTTCTGCTGAGGCAAACCAGGCGCTGGATCACATCGATGCCATGGTTGGCGAGAACCGCGCCGATGTTCGCAAGGCCGTAGTCGAGTTGCGCCGGACACTTATAAATATGACGGACGCGAGCGCCCGGCTTGATCAAACCCTCGCAGTCAACTCTGAAAATATCGACGAGCTGCTTGACAACATGCGGCATGTTACTGAAAACCTCAAGGAATTCACGGCGACAATCAAGACTCGCCCCGACACGCTCATTCGCGCGAGCAATCCTCGCGAACACAGGACTGGAGAACAACAATGAAGCACAGGCTTATTCTTCCGGCCGTCATCCTATTTTGGGGAATGCTGAATGGTTGCGGCGCCGTGCGGCCGAGCAAGTATTATCAGCTCACCGTTCCCGATGAAAGCACCTTGGGAACCGATCCAGCCGCCTACTCTGTCACCCTGCTGCTCGGCCCCATCACGACATCGAATCTGTATCGCGACGACCACATCATTTACACCTCCGAGGGTCAGGCCATGGGAGTCTACGAATACCACCGGTGGGCCGAGCCGCCCTCCGAATTAATCAACGATGTCCTGCTGCGGGAGCTTCAAATGTCAGGGCGCTTCCAGCACGTTTATTCCATGCGCAGTGACACTCGCGGCGACTACATTCTTCGTGGACGCTTGTACGACCTCCGGGAGATTTCGGAAAGCACCTTGGCGGCCCGCGTGTCTTTCGCGTTCGAACTGCGCGACTCAAGAACAGGGACTACGGTGTGGAGCCGGTATTATTCCCATGACGAACCGGTGGATGGAAAGAACGTGAACGCAGTCGTTGCCGCTATGGATCGCAATGTACAGAGCGGTTTACGCGAAGTCATAGGAGGCCTGGAACAGTACTTTTCGTCACATACTGCAGTTGCCGCGACGGTGGCGCCCTAGCACTCCGCCTTGAAACCAACACGCCAGGCCGCCAGCTACAAAGGCACCTGAAAAGTACAGATAAAATATGCGTCACTCCTACCTTCTCATACTGCTAATCCTGCTGACACCTGTCGTCGGGTTAGCGCGGGAAGTACCGGGGTCGGATTCCCCGGCTCTCGCAAGCGTCCCGGAACTCACAGCGGGATTTGACCTTCTCTACGAGCAAAAATTCACGGAGGCACGCGAAGCTTTTGCAACCTGGCAGTCTCACAATCCGGAGGAACCTTTTGGTGAGGTGGCCATTGCAGCCAGCTATCTCTTTGAGGAGCTAAACCTACAAGGCGTGTTGACCAGTGACTTCTTCCTCAATGATAAGAAGTTCTTACACGGAATTGATGGCAAGCCGAACCCAGAGCAGATGAGGCGATTTCGGGAAGCGCTGGCGCAAGCCCGCCAATTGGCCCGGGGACGCCAGCAAACCAACCCGAAAGACGCCGAAGCTCTTTTTGCGCTCACCCTGGCCGCAGGAATGGAATCGGATGAGGAATCGATTCTCCAGAAAAAGCATCTCGACGCATTGAAACGAATGAAAGAAGCCAACGAATACGCCAAGCGGTTGTTGGCCGAGAATCCTGATGCCACTGATGCGTACATCGCGCCCGGCATTGCAAATTACATAATCGGATCACTAGGCGCTGGCTCCCGCGTCATGCTTCGGTTTGGTGGAATTCACGGGGACAAAAAGCTCGGCATGGAGCAAGTGGCCAAGACTGCAGACAACGGCCGCTACCTCAGGCCGTTCGCCAAAATTGTGCTTGCTCTTGCCGCTCGCCGCGAAAAACAGAATGCCTTGGCGCAACAGTTGCTGCGGGAGCTCAATGAGCAGTATCCAGACAATGCGCTCTTCGCTTCCGAATATGGTAAAGCGATGAGCCTGTCCACACCGGTGGCACCGGTTCACTGACCTCCATCTCTGTGCCCGGCCTGCGCTTCACCCCTCAATTCCATCGTCTAAGGATTGACGCTTTTTTCGAAGTTCCGACCCTTCAACGAGAGACCACGTTCATCAGCCGCTCTAAGGTCCTTCCGATCAAGCACTTCGCCCGAGCCAGAGTCCCGCTGGTATGGCAGATCACTTGCCTCACAAGGGATCGTGTCTTGAGAGGAGTAGCTCCATGACGAGCGGTGGGTCCAAGATTCACGGCCGACCTCTTAACTCAACGTCCATGTTTGCTCAACGCGGGGTAACTCCAGAATTCAGCATCTCAGGCAGTCAGGTTCTGGTGGTGCTGGCGGCTGGCATTTGCTTGGTGGGACCGCTCATATGGGCGTTTCTGAAGTATTGGTTGCTTGCGCCGTGAGGCAAAGTAAAGCGTGCGAGCTCCTCGCAAGCGCGGCCTTTGGAGCAAACCCGAATTCTCGAGAATCACGCGATTCCGGAGATTGTGAGGACCTGGACAATGATAACGGTCAAAGCGAGCCAGAAACTTTTTACGTATGCGGAGGTTGCAAACCTTACGGGGATTTGCATCGATCACTTGCGGAGTGTGGCAAAGCGTTTTCGTTTGGGTTTCATTGCGCGGTCCTTCGAGAAGGCCGGGACAGAAGCCGAGCAATGGCTGTTCACGCCCTGGGACTTAAACGTCCTAGCGATATTGTTTCCGCGCTGTGATCACTAGCGGATGGACACGCGAAGAAAATCTCTACTTGCAAGCGATTTTGATCAGACGCTCAGCTTCAACGATTCTTAGTCTCTGTCTTGGAAGGAGCGATGAACTGGAATTCCGCTGAAATCCGGCGCTTTTTCGGCTCCCACGGTCTTACGTTGCTCGAATGGGACAGGGTGCGCACAGACATACTCACAATTCAGCACTCTACAGTACAAGTTGGAACGCCCACTCCTGACAAGACAGTAGCGCCTCAGCTGATCGCCCAGTAGCGGTAATCGCTAAGCTTAGAGTCATTGGGTGGCGAACCAGCTGTCCTGCACAAAGTACTCGATTGTCGGCGCCTCCTAGATTCTCCTACGATAAGAGCCACGTTGGAGGATCCGCGCGCCTCGCGAAGGATGACACCTTTAGCCTTTCACCTTGCGCTGCGACCGTAGAAAACGACGCCAGAGACCCCGCTCCGGGATCCAGCTGATCTCGTAGACGAGCTCGCACTCCTCGCTCGTGTGCTCACGTACATTCCACACCATGCGACGTTGCGTTTCCCAGTGTACGTCGACTCCGGGGGGAAACCCGGGAACGGGAAGGATTTGGGAATTGCTAGTGACCGCGGCCATCGGTTCAAACCTGCTCTTTCTGGAACTTCACGCGGTCATTCGAAGCTTTGACCGCTGAATGCTTCAATGCATCCCCAATGCCACCACAGGAACTTGGGGAGAGCACGGCAGGACAATCGGCGTTACGCCAATCGCCTGTAGGAAATACACTTGATGGCTCTTAAGAAAATGTGGCAATGCGGCTTTCGTACAGCATGACGGGCGCTGACAGTAGCTAGACGACAACGTCAAAACCTTGTCGCCAGAACAGCTGGAAACGGTTTCGTGCTGTTCCGCTGCGGAGCCTCCTCGGTGAAACTAAGTATTTCCCTCGGTGTGGCATACGCATGTTGCCATTTGCCCGTCCGCAAATCTGAACACGGGACAAGACTGGAGACAGAAATGCATTACTCCGGCGGCGGAGAGGCTATGTCCACTACGACGCAACGACGACCCAAACCCAACCCCCTCAGCGGACGCGGCCGTTGTGTCTGGATGAGCCTCTCACTGACCTCCTGCAAGCTTCCGTCAACCCGTCTCTCTTTGGAAACAAGGTGAAGTTCGGTGAATTCGATACCTAACCTGGGAAATAGGAATCAACGGTCTGTGCTCCGTAGAACATCAGTCGTAACACTCTCATTCAGTACCAGCAGGCAAGCTGTATTTTCGCGTCGAGGCCTCCGCTTGGTTGACGACGTGTTGGCTGCGTGTGCCCTCGTCCTCCTGTTTTGGCCAGGTACAGCGTTCGCACAATCTTCATCTGCACACGCACCGCCATGGATCGTTGCACCAATACAGACCTCCCCGGACAACGCAGCGTCCTCGCCCCAGTCGGACTGCGATTCGAACGAACAGTCTGGATCGAATAGTGTGAGCACATCCCTTGATGCGGGTTCGCTCGGAAGCGTGACCGAAGCTAAGCAGTCCAAGCGGATTCTTTGGATCTTTCCCAACTACCGGGCAGTGAGCGCCGATACGCAGTTGCAACCGCTGTCCTTGAAAAAGAAGTTCTGGTTGGCAACTCAGGACAGTTTCGATTATTCGTCCTTTGTAACCGCCGGCATGCTTGCCGGTATAGGCCAAGCCAAAAACTCATACCCTGAGTTCGGGCAGGGATCGAAGGGTTACGACCGCTATTATTGGCACGCGGTGGCCGACCAAGCCGTTGGAAACTATTTCACGGAAGCTATCGTTCCTGCCGTAACGCGCGAAGATCCGCGCTACTACACGCTTGGGCACGGGGGTTTTCTCAAGCGCACAGGCTATGCGGTAACCCGTTTGCTTGTCGCGCGCACCGATTCCAGCCGACGAACCATTAATATTTCGGAAATTGTGGGGAGCGGTGCCGGCGCAGGAATATCCGACTTATATTACCCATAGAGAGCGAACCTGGACGAAGACCGGCCAAAAGTGGGTCACGCAAATCGCCCTGGATGGAGTCTTCAACATCGTCAAAGAGTTTTGGCCTGACACGAATCAGCTTATCTTCCACGGAAGATACTGATTAGCTGGCTTTCCGCCCTGCTGCTAATCAATGGCCAAGCTGATAGAGAGCGGATAGTGGTCGGAAGCGGAAACCGAACGGTGCACTTGGGGTTGGGTCACGCGAACGCGACCCCTCGTGAAGATCCAATCGATGATTCGCCCATGCTCCAAAAATGAGCCAGGTGTCGTAGGCACGTGTTGGTTAGCAAAGGCGTCCTGAAACTGAGCGCGGCTGATGGAAGTTGCCGCAGGAGTTTGGGATACATCGAGATTGAAGTCTCCGGCAAGCAGAATGGGCGTGTTCCAACCGTATCGCTTGTTATCGTCCAAGGCCTCGTCAATCTGGGAGCAGCGCAAAGGATTATCGCCTCGGCTCTCGAGGTGTAGGTTGTAGCTGATCATCGTTTTGCCCGCAATGTTTACAGCGCTGACCAGCGCCATACGCCCTCCAAGCCGCTCCTGAAAAGGCGCAATATCAGGAAGAAACCAGTGCGGACGCCAGAAATGCGATTGCTTCTGGAATCGAATGATCCGGGAATTCGACAACGGCCAGCGAGAAAGGGTTGCTTGACCGTGGTAGGCAGGGGACGCCTTGGAACCCTGGGTTAATTCCTGAAACTCTCGCCCGAATACATAGTTCATCTCCAGCGTCTGCGCGATTTCCCTGGCAACGTTAATGTGATGCGTCCGCCGGGCGTTGAGATCGGCCTCTTGCAATAAGATGATGTCCGCTTTTGCGCCTGCGAGGAAGTCAATCACCCCGCTGAGCTTCAACCCACGATCAATGTTCCAGCTCACAACCCGTACGGAATCGGGCGGAACAAAAAGCCAGCGAGGGACTGCGAAGTTGCCGCTTTCAATCTCCTGCATAGCGTTCATACACGTTTACGAATTCGACCGAGATGCACGCTGATGCGCCTCGTGCGAGCCAGAATCGGCAAGAAAATGGCTTCTCCAAGCGTGAAATGGGTCCGCAAGGGCCAAGACTGGTCTCCTCCATGATGGCCCTAAATCATGGACAAGCGTGCACGCTTATCGCCATCTCTTCAAGCTCGCCCTCGTTTCTGAACTGCTCTAGCGAGAATCGATTGCCGTGCGAATGTTCCCTCTGCGCTTTAACATCTTCAAGAGCACTCATCTTCAACAATCAACCGACGGTTGACGGCAGAGCAAGTGCCAACGCAGGTGTCAACGGGTTGTCTTAACCGTCGAAGCCTAATCCCGGGTTTATGCCGCTTCGCTCGGTTGATTTCCGCCCGGTGGTCTGAAAGCCGCTCAAACGATTGATAAGAACCCAGATCCACAACGCGCTTCGTGGCGCGTCTGTTCGGAAGGAGTCATGCTTCGTTGAGGCGGATGCGGAAATGGATGCATTGGAGCCGCGTGCGGACTTCAGCAAGATGTGCTGCGGTGCTTTGGTGTGTCCTCCCCTGACGCAATTGCGCCCAAGCTTAGCCAATGAGAGGAGCAAATTTTGGTACGTTTCGACCGGCGCCACCAGAAGGCAGAAGAAATCGGTGCTCTTCAGGAAAGAAGAAGCTCTGCTGCAGGGAGGACTTTCTGCTTTCTGCTCTTCCTGGCATTCGCGTTGTCCTTATGCACGAACTTGGCTCACGGCAAGCAACCTAACGCTACGACGGCAAAAGTCTCCGGAGCAGTTTTCGTGCAAGACTCTGGAGGGCACCGATCTGCTGTGCCTGGTGCGAAAGTTAAGCTCAGTGGGCCGGCCGTTTTCGAAACAGAAACGGACGAAAACGGCAACTATGTTCTTGCGGTCGTGCCTCCGGGGATCTACACGGTAGAAGCTGTTTCGCCCGGTCTGGAGATTCGGCAGACGCTGAGGGTTGAAGGTAGCGAAGTCTACGTTTCACTCGAATTAAAACCCTTAGAAATCGCAAGTTCTGTAGTTGTGAAAGCGGATCCGGCTGACATCAAGAATCCTGCTCCTTCCGAAACAGTTTCCGAAGAAACATTACGTAATGCTCCCAATGTGAACGAACGGTTTGAGAGTTCGCTTCCTCTCATTCCCGGCATCGTTCGAGGGCCTGATGGCCACATCAATCTCAAGGGCACTCGCAATACGCAGAGCGGCGCGCTCGTAAACAGCGCCAACGTCACGGATCCAGTAACGGGCGGTCTGGCCATCAATCTTCCGATCGACGTAGTTTCGGCGGTGCAGGTCATTTCGAATCCATATGATCCCCAGTACGGGAAGTTCACCGGGGCAGTTTCTACCGTTGCGACGAAGACGAGTGACTATGAAAAGGTACATTTTTCGATCCAGAACATCATTCCCCGGTTGCGCGACCGCGACGGCACCATCGCTGGCATCGGCGCGACAACGCCGCGGATGACGTTCACCAGTCCGCTCGTGAAAGGGCGCGTCGCCGTCACGCAATCCTTTGAGTACCGCTTTGTCCGAACACCGGTGAACAGCCTTCCACCGCTCGAGCGGGATACGAAACTCGAGAGTTTCGACTCGTACACACAGTTCGATTTCATCATCACACCGAAGCAGACAGCTACGGCATCGTTCTCGTTGTACCCGCAGAAGCTCGATTTTCTCGGGCTGAACACCTTCATGCCTCAGCCTTCTACATCGGATTTTCATCAGCGCGGCTATCAAATCTACGTTCAACACCGCTACGTCATTGCCAATGCGGGCCTACTGGCATCGCAGTTCAGCTACAAGCGTTTTGACGCGGATATCACGGCGCAGAGCGACGATCCGTATCGTCTGCTGCTCGAAACAACTGAAGGAGGTTTCTTCAACCGGCAGGCACGTCGAACTTCTCGAACCAGCTGGCAGGAGAATTATCAGTTTGCGCCGCGACGATTCGCTGGTTTGCACCGATTCACCGTTGGATTGAGTTACGAGCACTCCTCCTACGATGGGCGCCAGTCATTTCTGCCTGTGGAGATCGACGGCGTATCGAACCAACCCTTGGAGCATATCTCCTTCACTTCAGCGGCATCATATCGGATCGATCAAAACGAGACCGCCTGGTTTGCAGGCGATCAATGGGCCATCGTCCCGCGTTTGACGCTCGACTTGGGTATCCGCTTCGATAACGACACGATCACCAGTTCCACTCATGCTGCTCCGCGTGCTGGATTTCTCCTTGCACTCACGCGAGACGGCAAAACACTGCTGAAGGGCGGTGGGGGTCTGTTCTACGACCGCATTCCCCTCATGGTCCCCGTCTTCCCTGCTCTTCCCAATCGCACTGTCACGCTGCTTGGCCAGAACGGCACGTTGCTAAACTCCGTGTTCTATCAGAACAAAATCATCGGCGAACTCCAGAATCCGCGAAGCACTTCATGGAACCTTGAACTCGATCGCCAACTGCTCGCGCGCTTGCTGCTGCGGGTTGCCTACGAACAACGCAACACCGCCAGGGACTTCATTGTTTCGCCGGTGTCTTCGCGGGCAACGGGAAGCCTCGACCTTTCCAACAGCGGCAGTGATTCCTACCGAGAGTTCCAATTGGCAGCCCAATACAAAGTGCATCAGAGTGTGCTCAATGCTTCCTATGTGCGGTCCCGAGCGTTTGGCGATCTCAACGATTTCAATCAGTTCTTTGGGAACCTCGCGCAGCCCGTGATCCAGCCGAATGCCCGCGGGCGGCTCCCCTTTGATGCACCGAACCGCTTCCTTTTCTGGGGCACGTTTGCGGGGCCTTGGAACCTGACCGTTGTACCTGTTTATGACCTTCACACAGGATTCCCATACTCCATTGAAAACGAGTTCCGCGAATATGTTGGACCACGAAACGTCGATCGTTTCCCGTGCTTTTCTTCTTTTGACCTGCAGGTCACACGCCCTGTTGCCTTGCCCTTCGGAGAAAAGCGCATGCGCGCCCGGGTAGGCGTGGGGGTCTTCAATCTTTTCAATCATTTTGATCCGCGGGACGTGCAGAACATCCTTGCGAGCACCAGGTTCGGTGAATTCTTCAACACCTCGTGGCGTGAATACCGCGGCAAATTTGTGATGGAGTTTTAACGATGAAATACCACTTGCTGCTTATTAGTTTGATTCTCCTAGCCGGCTCTTCAGCCGTTGCGGCGGAGGATTCCGGGACGCCTCCAACTGCGGAGCAAATCGTGGCTCGGATGGCCGCACATGACCTGCAACGCCAGTCCTCCGTCGAGGGATACGCGGGGATGCGGCGATATGTTCTGGAGAACAATAAATTTCACAAACGCGCCGAAATGCTTGTGAAGGTGCAGGGCGACCAGGATGGCACAAAGCATTTCGAGGTTGTTTCGGAAGACGGCTGGAAAGCAGCGCACAAGCACGTTTTCCGCAAAATGCTGGAATCGGAATCGGAGACGTCGCGTCCGGAGATTCGTGGAAGCGCAAAACTTACCGCCGAGAACTATGACTTTGAGCTTGTCGGAACCGAAGAGCTGGCTGGTCGCCTAGCCTACGTTCTCGAGATTCGCCCCAAACGGAAGGAGAAGAATCTGTTTCGGGGGCGCATATGGGTAGACTCCCAGGACTACGCGCTGGTTCGCGCAGAAGGTAATCCTGCCAAGAAGCCCTCTTTCTGGACGAAGAGCATCCATTTCGTGCAGGTCTACCAGAAATGCGGTTCTCTGTGGTTTCCTTTCTCCACGCGAAGTGTCACCGAAGCGCACATCTTCGGCACCACTGACGTGAACATCGACTATTTCGATTACTCACCCCAGACGCGGGCCTTAAACGAGATCACTCGCGCCTCCGCGGAAGGAACTTACCAGCCATGAAGACTGGCAAGCAGGAACTCGTCGAGGTGATTTATGGCTGCCGTTAAGGAATGCTTGATTCTTGCCGCAGGCAACGGGAGCAGGATTGCCTCTCTCTCGGGCAGCGCTCCCAAACCTCTCGTCCCCCTCTTTGGCGCGCCCCTGCTTGAGCACATTGTGCTGTCGTCGCAAGCCGCCGGAATTGAGAAGTTCGTGATTGTCGTTGGGTATCGCGCCGACGCGATCCGTCGCTGGTTTGCCGAACGGCCGCTGGGGGACACTTCCGTCACCCTAGTTGAAAACGCCGAATACCACAAAGCGAACGGCGTCTCTGCCCTGGCTGCCAGAGGATTGCTAAAGAACCCCTTCTTGCTTCTAATGGCGGATCACATCTTCGAACCGAAAACCGCCAAAGTGTTGCTGCAGAAAACTCTAGGAGACGACGAAGTCATCCTCGGAGTGGATTACAACATCGATCGCATCTTTGACTTGGAAGATGCAACTAAGGTTAAGGTCCAAGGAGAGGACATACTTGATATCGGAAAAGACCTTGGCCAGTACAACGCCTTGGATACTGGGATGTTTTTGTGCGGAGGGTCATTGTTCGAGCGGCTGGAATCCGCCAAACAAAACGGCAATTGCTCACTGTCGGATGGCATGCGCAGGGTGTGCCAGGAGCGCAAACTGAAAGCCTTTGACGTTGGCGACGGTCGCTGGCAAGACGTCGACACGCCCGAGGCTTTCGCCTACACGGAAAGCATTTTTGAACGCGACTTCTGCGAGAGCCCAATCTTCAAAAGGTTGGTCCATGCTTAAGATATCGCCAGCCGTGCGGCCAGCGCTTCGCTTTCTTGCAATGTTGGGAAGCGCCGGATTGCTTGCCTATCTAGTTCGGCATGCTGGACCCGCCAATCTCTGGCACAACCTCGTAAGGCTGGGTTGGGGCTTCACCTTAGTCATAGGTCTTGCGGGTGTATCGCATCTTGCGAGGACTTGGGCCTGGCAAATGACGTTAGGCAAGGAGCGGTACAAACTCTCATTTCCGAAGTTGGTCGGGCTTCGCCTCGGTGCTGAAGCCGCTGGCCAGCTTGGGATTGTTGGGCAAACATTTGGAGATTCCATCCGCGTCTCGCACCTAAACCGCCAAATGCAAATGGGCCATAGCCTCGCCTCGGTCACTCTTGATCGCGGCCTCTATCTGGTTACCGGAATTATCGTCATCGTGAGCGGCTTTGTCGCTGCCCTACCGATGCTCTCGCTTTCTCATGCCTTGCGTTTCTACGCCGGACTGTTCGCCCTCGGTTCAATTACATTTTTGTCTTTGACCTTGCTGGTTGTAAGAAAGCGCTTCCCGGTGTTGTCTCAAGGAGCGCGTCTTATCGGGCGCGTTCCCGCACTCAAGAACCGGATCGAGCAGAGATTGCACTTGATTCAGACGATGGAGAGTGCCCTCTTCGATTTTCACCACAACACTCCCGTTTTGTTTTGGGGCAGCCTTTTGCTGAATCTCGCGGGGCATTGCCTCGCGATACTGGAAGTGTGCTTGGTTCTTTGGCTGCTCGGAGCGCCCATCGGTTTCGTCGGCGCCATGATTATCGAATCTCTGACCAAGCTCGTTAACGCGATAGGCAGCTTTAACCCCGGAAATATCGGCACTTATGAAACCGGAAACATGCTGATCGGAAAGATTTTCAGCCTGAGTAACGCCTCTGGGCTCGCCTTGGCGATGGCCAGACGTCTTCGAGCGCTGTTCTGGACTGCAGTCGGCTCCATTTGTTTGGTCTTGTTGACAAGGTCCAAGAAGCTCCTTAATGCTGGAGCCCTCGAGAGGGAGAAAATCGCAAAGTCCCCGGGTCCACCGGCCCATGTTTCCAACACTTCAACGTCCAGCAACGTCGCGTTTGCTGTTTTTCTGTCTTCTGCCGATCCGCAATTGTCCTTGCCTCAGGTTGGCGCTCTGCCCGTCCCGCTGCGAACCATTTTAGTTGCGCAACGAATGAACGCCGCCCAAATCCTCGTTGTCGCCGACACGCGTGCCAGAAAAAGTGCTCAACAGGAAATGATGAGGACGGGGCGTCTTCCCGAATCTGTGCAATGGCTTGAGGCGAACGCACAAACACCTCTTCGTGATCGACTTAGCCTGGTCGCCAGCAAGGTGAATAGCCAGCGCGTAGTTCTCGTCGACGGAAGCACAACTTACAACACGTCACTGATTCGGCAGGCCGCTGAATGGAACAACGGCGGGACGCCATTGGCGCTAACAAGTGCCGACGTGCCTGCAGGGCTCTGTGCATTATCCTTGGAGACACTACGCGATTTTATTGCGCATTGCCCAATGGAAACCTGCAGGCTTGAGGATCTACACGCTTGGATCAGTTCTACGCATTCCATCACTTCAATCAACGTGGGTGAAGACTTGTGGCAGCGAGTGCGTACGGAAAAGGACCGCCGCATCGCCGAAAGCAAACTGGATCGTTGGTTGGTCAAACCAACAGATGGCATGTACGCTCGATTGAACCGCCGAATCTCCATTCCGATCAGCCGGCAGCTTATCAGGCTGCCGATCAGTGCAAACATGGTGAGCCTCATCACGCTTGGGGTGGGAATTGCATCAGCGGCATTCTTTGCGCTTGGCGGTTACTGGAACACGCTTCTCGGCGCATTTCTGTGCCTGTTTGCAAGTATCCTCGACGGATGCGATGGTGAGGTCGCGCGCTTGAAGCTGCTCGAGTCCGACTTTGGATGTTGGCTGGAGACCGTTTGCGACTACGTGTTTTATTTCTTTCTTTTGATCGGAATGACTATCGGGCAGTGGAGAAGTTCTGGATCACGTACCTACCTCGTATGGGGGGGATTTCTCCTTGTTGGGGCTCTAGCGAGTTTCCTCTCGGTCGGATGGCAGCGCCGTCGCCTTGCCTCTGGGCGTCCCGAGCAGCTCTTGAACATCTGGCAGAGTCACGCCGAAAGACGTTCATCCAATCCATTCTTGTACGCAGCGCGGCATATGGAATTCATCGTGCGTCGGTGTTTCTTTCCCTACGCTTTGGTTGTCTTCGCCTTTCTGGGCGTCATGAACGCGGCCTTCATTTTGAGCGTGGTTGGCGCGAATCTGGTCTGGCCGATCACGTTCTACTCCTTGCACACTTTTGCCCGCGGCCGGAGTGCAGCGCCGGAAATCCCTGGGGCTTCTGCGGAGACTAGTGCCGGCATTCGTGAATATGCACCAGCTCAGCCTTGAAGGGCGACTCTTGGCCAAGACCGCGAGAGATCTTCGACGATTTTTATCAATCAAGAGACGTGAAACCACCGCAAAGCTATCTTATTTCTCGTTCAATCGTCCGTAAAACGTTCAATCAAGGCAGCTTGCGGTTTCGCTTCCTTGTTAATGGACGGTCACTTCGTCCCCAATCTCACGATCGGGCCACCGGTTGTTGCTTCTCTCCGCAAGATATCGCGCGTTCCGCTCGACTGTCATCTTATGATCGCACACCGGACGAATTTATCCCGGTGATCGCCGAAGCAGGAGTCGATTGGATCTCGGTGCACCAGGAAGCTTGCACGCATCTTGATCGCACGCTTTACCTCATCGCTTCGCACGGATGTAAGCCCGGAGTAGTGATAAACCCTGCGACGCCGGTCCATGTCCTAGACGAGGTCCTTCCATTGGTTCATCACGTTCTTGTAATGAGCGTGAATCCGGGTTTTGGCGGCCAAACGTTCATTCACTCTTCCCTGAAAAAGATTGAATCGCTTTCACAAATCAGGGCGTCTCACCGCCTGCAGTTTCGGATTGAAGTGGACGACGGCGTTCAAGATGATACGGTAGCAGGCGTTGTAGCCGCTGGTGGGGAGATTTTGGTCGCCGGCAGCGCCGTTTTCGAGGAGAGCAATCCGCGGGAGAGCCCCAGGCGACTCCTCGAATCCGCTCTTGCCGAGCGAACGAAGCAGGTCGAGAAAACTATGGTGGGAGGACAGCTATGATCATTCTCGTGATGGGGCCAACCGGCTCGGGCAAAACGACCATCGGAACTTTGCTCGCAAAGCGGCTCGGATTCGAGTTCGTAGACGCCGATGATTTTCATTCTGCCGCGAATAAAGAAAAGATACACAAAGGCATCGCACTGACCGATGCCGATCGCGCGCCTTGGTTAGCGGCAATTCACGACCAAATTGAGCGCTGGATTGCGGAGCATCGAAACGTCGTGCTGGCGTGCTCGGCACTGAAACGGAGCTATCGCGAGCAGCTTTGGGACAGCAGCTCGGACTTCTGCCTTGTCTACTTGAAAGGTTCCTACAACCTGATCTATCAGCGCCTATTGGCGCGCAAAGGCCATTTTGCTGATGAGCATATTCTGGCCAGCCAGTTTGCGACGCTGGAGGAGCCTAGTGACGCTATCATTGTAGACATTGGCGGCACGCCGGAGGAAATCGTTGGTCAAATTTGCATCCGCCTTGGTTTGGATTCGGCTGGCGGGCAGGTTCGGACGAACGCGGCAAAGGTTAGCCAACACGAGCACAACCGCTAATGTGGTGCCGCTGGACCTATAGGCCTTTAGTCCGCGCATGCGATGGAGCAATGCAGCTCAATGATGAGTACGCTGCCGCCAAATACGAACACGTCCGGCGATAAGCCGTATCTCGCGTGCGAGCTCACACCCGGATTACGAACGCTGAGGAGAACCGGCTTGAAGAATCGCGGCGACGCAAAGTCCACTGGAAGCGATGGGGACCATACCTTTCCGAACGTCAGTGGGGCACGGTCCGCGAAGACTACAGCCCATACGGCACAGCCTGGGAATTCTTTCCCCACGACCATGCCCGGTCGCGCACCTATCGCTGGGGCGAAGACGCAATCCTGGGCATTTGCGACCGGCATCAGCTAGTGTGCTTTGCGCTGGCCTTGTGGAACGGCCGCGATCCGATCCTCAAAGAACGCCTGTTTGGACTCACCGCCAATGAAGGGAATCACGGTGAGGATGTCAAAGAGTATTACTTCTATCTTGATCCGACTCCAACGCATTCCTAGATGAAGGCTTTATATAAGTACCCGCAAGGAGAGTTCCCGTACAGCCAGCTCGTGGAAGAAAACCGCCGCCGGAGCCGAACAGATTTCGAGTATGAGCTGCTCGACACCGACGTCTCTAACGAAGACCGGTATTTTGATGTCGCCACCGAATACGCCAAAGCAGGCGCCGAATGCATCCTAATCAAGATCACCGTGACGAACAGAGGTCCAAGCGAAGCCGACCTGTCCGTTCTTCCTACCGTATGGTTCCGCAACACATGGGCGTGGGGCAGAGACGATTATCGCCCCGTTTTGCGCGCAGTCGACCGGCTCAGCATTCCTAACGAATATGGCAAACCTGGGTGTGGAGTAATTGCAGTCGAGCATAAGACGTACGGGTCGCGCTGGCTCCTTTGCGAAGGGGAACCGGAACTTCTGTTCACCGAGAATGAGACAAATGCTACGAAGCTCTTTGGTGTCCAGAACCGCACAGCCTACGTCAAGGACGGCATCAACGACTACATCGTTCATGGAAATCGTAACGCGGTTAATCCCGACAGGACCGGTACAAAGGCTTCTGCCCTATATCGCCTGCGGGTCGCTCCCGGCACTAGCGCAACGCTGCGCCTGCGCTTGACCGGCCAGGAGCCAAAAATCTCGCACCAGTCCGTACCACGCCTGGTCACCGCTGCCGATGGCGAGCTGTTTGGCCACAGTTTTGATGAGGTGCTCAACCGGCGCCGTGCGGAAGCCGACGAGTTTTACTCCAAGCGCGCGCCGTCGGGTCTCTCTGAAGACGCGAAAAACATCCAACGCCAGGCGTTCGCTGGCCTGCTGTGGTCGAAACAGTTCTATCACCTCGATGTGCACACCTGGCTCGACGGCGATCCGGCCGGCCCACCGCCTCCGGACAGCCGCAAACGGGGCCGGAATCACGAGTGGAATATCTCAAAGGGAGGAAGGGCGACGTGGTCTGCTTTCGCTGGTGAACCGCACCCATCTGGTACCCGTGCTCCGGTACTTGCTGGACGAATCCGAATTTCTCTCGCCTTATGGCATCCGCGCAATCTCCCGATTCCACAAGGACCATATGGTTTCCCATCAATTTTCTGCTGATCGAAGCACTTCAGAAATTTCATCACTTCTATGGCGAAGAATTCATGGTCGAGCTGCCGACCGGTTCAGGGCGCCAGGCGTCGCTCTGGGAGGCCGCCGCCGAGATTTCGCGCCGGCTGACGCGCATTTTCCTGCGTTCCGCAGATGGAAGGCGCCCCGTTTACGGCGGACTCAAAAAATTTCAGAACGATCCCTACTGGTGCGACCTCATTTACTTCTACGAGTACTTCCATGGAGACAACGGGGCGGGGATCGGGGCAAGCCATCAGACCGGATGGACGGGACTCGTGGCCAAGCTTATTGAGCAGAGTGGCAGGGTAGTGTAGAGCACATCCCTGATGCAGGGTTCCATCGGAAGCGTGACCGAAGCTAAGCAGTCCACCCAGATTCTTCGGATCTTTCCCAACTACCGAGCAATGAGCGCCGATACGCAGCTACCCCCTCTGTCCTTAAGAGAAAACCACAGAGACCCCGGGCTCGGCGACCCATCTTTCAAGTACTTCATCGTCCGGTGATGTCGCGTTTGCTGTTTTCTGCCTTCCGCGGATCCGCAACTCCGTTGCCTCAGGTTGGCGCTTTGCCCGTCCTGCTGCGAACCATTTTAGTTCCGCGACGAATGAACCCCGCCCAAATCATCGTTGTCGCCGACGCGCCCATCTGAAGCAGCGCTCAACAGGAGCTGATGAGAACCGGGCGTCTTCCTGAATCCGTGCAATGGCTTGAGATGAACGCAGACGCACCGCTTCGAGACTGCCTTCGTCTGGTCGTCGCCAACGTAAGCAGTCATCGTATGGTGCTCATAGACGGGAGCGCAATTTCCCAGCCATTAATCGCGACAGACCTTCGACGATTTTGTCAATCAAGAGACGCGAAAGGCCCGGCAACGATTTCTCACTCCTCGTTCGCTCGTCCGTAAGACGTTCAATCAAAGCAGCTTGCGGGTTCGCCTTCCCTGGTAATTGACTGGAGACTGCCTTGCATGGTTCGCCTGCGGGGCGATCAAGGTCGTCGACAGCAACTCCCTATCGGCAGCGGCAGGTCAACTGAAGTCCTTGGAAAGGATGCTTGATGAGAATGGGCACAACGATGCACAAGGCCGATTGGCGAGCGATAGTGGGCCGGGTTGCC
>Ga0310911_10000051_pt1 | contig 37966 bp, 56 predicted proteins | sample GREbulkMGHF170_FD_203532 | JGI IMG/M metagenome (GOLD analysis project Ga0310911, IMG submission 203532) | Lab enrichment of tropical soil microbial communities from Luquillo Experimental Forest, Puerto Rico - GRE.bulkMG.HF170 | ecosystem: Environmental > Terrestrial > Soil > Tropical forest >... | reverse complement strand
GGGGCCGGACCCCCGGCCCCCGGATCACAGGGATTGAGGCACATCATGAGCATCCGGATCGACATCCTGGCCGCCAAGGCCGGCTTCGACGAGCACGTGGGCGCGCACAAGTGCCGCGCGCGGCTGCTGGCCACCGCGGCCGGCGAGGTCCCGTGCGAGACGCGCACGCGGCTGTGGCTGGCCTACATGGACACCGCGCGCCGCTGGGGCACCGAGCCCGGCGACGGGCAGCGCCTGGCCGAGCTGTACGCCTGGCAGACGGCCTCGCTCAAGCAGCAGGGCACCACCTGGGACGGCATGAGGCGGGCGGCATGACCGCCGTGCAGGCCGAGCTGGCGTGCGCGGTGTGCGGCGACCGCACCGGCCCGGACCGGCGCGCCCGGCACGACGCGGGCGCGGCCGACCTGGACACCTGGGCGCGCTGCGGGCACTGCCAGGCGCCGCTGTGCGACACCTGCGACGGCATCCCGGGCGCGCACAGCTGCGCCGGGCGCCTGGCCGCCGAGGCGAACGAGGCGCCCGGCCTGGCCCGCCAGGTCCGCCAGCTGGTGCGCACCGTCGAGCTGCTGAACGCCTACGGCCAGGCCCTGGCGGGCGACAGCTGGTGGCCCGGCAACGCGGGCGTGTACCTGGACGAGCAGCGCGCGGCCGAGCTGGAGGCGCTGCTGGAGTCTCAGCCCTAGTCGCACGGCTGTTCGGTACGATAACGCCGGAGTCCCGGGCGCTCGCTCGTTTTATGAAAGATGAAGCGCCCGGGATTCTTGCTGCCCAGGGCGCCCCGCCCCTACGACTTGACTAGAGTCAAGCGATGCCCCATACTGGACCCAGCGGGGCGCACACGGCGCCCCCGAGACAGGGATGGCACGCAATGAGCACCATGACCTACCAGGGCGGCAGCTGGTTCCAGCTGGACGCCCACCTGACCGCCGGCGCGCTGCGCCAGGACGGCCCCGGCTGGTCGGCCCGCAAGCTGGCCAGGGCGCGCCGGTTCGACCAGCGCCAGGCCGGCGCCGGGCGCGACCGCGCCCGCCAGGTCGGCGACCGCCGCGACTCCCGCTGGGAGGGCTGAGACATGGCCACCATCGCGGAGGCGAGCGGCATGGGCCTGGCCCAGGGCGTCGACCGCGCCCCGGTCGACAGGCTGCTGGCCGAGGCCGACGCCGCCATCGGCGGGCTGGCCCGCAGCCTGGCCTGGACCGCGCTGCTGGAGCTGGGCGCGCTGCGCGGGCTGACCCAGCGCCAGGGCTCGGAGCTGACCAGCGAGCTGATGCTGGCCTGGCACGCGAACGGCCAGCCCCCGGTGTGGGACTTCGCCGCCCGCTGGCTCGCCGCGCGCCTGAGCGCGGTCGAGCGGGCCCGCCAGGACGAGGCCGACCTGGCCCGCTGGGAGGGCGACGGAGGGGCGTAGCGACCGCCTGAGCGCCGCGCAGGGCCCCCGGGAGCGCACCGCCCCGGGGGCCCTGCTTGCGTTTGACCGGAGTCAAGCCAGGCGCTAGACTGGCCGCAGGCCAGCGCACAGGGCGCCGGCCGGGATCACAGGGCAGGCACCAATGAGCACCACCGTCACCCGCGCGGCCATGAACCGCGCCGAAGCGTTCCTCCACCTGCGCCGGCTCGGCTTGCCGGCCATGGCCTCGGACCGCGCCATCCAGGGCGCCGACGCGGCCGGCGCCGTCTACCTGGACGCCGGCATCCTGCTGGCGGCCGAGGTCCCCGGCACCGTCGGCTGGCCGGCCAGCGGGCTGTACCGGGTCGACTCCGTGCCGGCCTGACCGCACCGCGCCGCAGGGCGCCCCCCGGGCCACCACGGCCAGGGCGGGCGCCCTGCCTGATTTGACACGAGTCAAGCCGGGCACTAGACTGGCCGTAGGCCAGCCGCTGAGCTGGCCGGGAGGGCCCGCACCAGGCGGGCCCCGGATCACAGGGACGGCACCAGATGAGCACCATCACCCTCACCCCCGCCCAGGCCATCGCGCAGCAGGCCGCCGAGCTGCTGTGGGCCATCGCCACCAGCGAGGACAGCGCCGTGGCGCGCTGCGCCAGCGGCCCCTACCGCGCGGCCGAGCTGGCGTTCAGCACTGCTGTCATCGTCGCCTACGGCCTGGACGCCGCCGAGGCGGCCGAGGTCCGCGACCTGCTGGCCGAGTACGGCCCGCACGAAGCCATCATGACCGGCACCAGCGATCGCGGCATCTACTGCTACGTGCAGCTGGCCCGCGCCGAGTCCTCGGCGTGCGACCGGTGAGCACCGCCGCCGCACCGCAGGCCGGCCCCCGCCCGGGGCCGGCCTCGGTCGCGTACTCGGGCATCCCCTACGCGCCCCGCGTGCCGGTGGCGGAGGGGTTCCTGTACGAAGGCGAGGTGACCGTGATCGCCGGCCCGGGCAAGTCGGGCAAGGGCCTGACCCTGGCCGCCGTGGCGGTGCTGGTCGCGCTCGGGCTGCCCCGGCCCGGCGAGGCGCCCGAGGTGCGGCACGACCCCGGCCGGGTGCTGTGGATCGCCGGCGGCGCCGAGGACGACCCCATCCACGACCTGCGCCCGCGCTTCGAGGCCGCCGCGCTGCAGGCCGCCGCCGACCACGGGCTGGGCCCGGGCGAGGCGCTGGCCGGGCTGGCCCGCATCCACGACCTGAGCAGCTGGCCGGACGGCACCCCGGTGGAGGTGCCCCAGGACCGTGACGCGCTCGCGGCCGAGATCGCCGCCCTGGGCGAGCTGGACGCGGCCGGGCGCGGCCCTGATGCCGAGGGCTATGCCGGCCACGCGTGGCCGGTGAGGCTGGCGGTCCTGGACCCGGTCAAGGGCCTGCTGGGCCCCGGGCACAACCTGAACGCCGGCGCGCGCCGCGTGATGACGCCGCTGCAGCAGCTGGCGCGCCGCACGCGCGCGGCGGTGGCGGTGATCATGCACGTGACCAAGGCCGGCAGCATCCAGGGCAGCGCCGACGTGACCAACGCGGTCCGGCTGGCCTTCACCGTGCAGGCCGGCCAGGGCGGCGCCCCGTCCGCCCTGGTGCTGTTCGCGTCCAACATCGCGAGCCCGGATGACCTGAGGTTCGTGATCACGGGCGAGGGGCGCGACGTGCGCGCGGTGTTCCTGCCCCCGGACGGCGCCCCCGGAGCTGCGGCGGAGGGCACGCTACGGCGCCGGATCGCGGACCACGAGCGCGCCGCGCAGTGTGACAACGCGGCAGCCGCGAGCCCGCCTGCGAGCCCGCCTGCGAGCTCGCAGGCGGGTGACTACGCCGGCCGGCTGGCCGGGCAGTTCGCGGTGCTCCGCCAGGCCATGCGCCCGGACGGCACCACGGCGGACGCGGCCCGGCTGCCGGGAGGTCCCTGGCCGCACCGCGCCGCCGCTCGCAACGCCGCGGAGCTGGACGCGGGCGAGGCGCTGAGCTGGCGCGCGAGCGCGGCCCACGCCGACGTCGACGTGGCCGCGTGCCAGCACCCCGGGGGCGGCGGGACCAGCTACGCGGTCTGGCGGCCGGAGGGCTGAGAGCCGGCCAGGGAGGGCACCAGGGGGCGCCGCCAGGCCAGGTCCCGCAAACCCCAGCGGTGACAACCGCCCCGGGTGAGGTGATCGCGGGAGAGCTGGCGAGCCCGGCCCGGGAGAGCTGGCCGGGGTGCCCCCCGCTGGTGATGCGCGGGACCTGGTGATGCGCTGAGCCGGCCTGGCCCGGCGAGGTGACGCGGTGCCCCGTGGCCGGTGATCGCGCGCGCTGGTGATGCGCTGAACTGGCCCAGTCCGGACCGTGACACCAGACCAGGTCAGAGGCTATGCAGGCCCCCCGCCCTGGCCAGCGCGGGAGCTGGCACCCGGGAGCTGGCACGATGCCCCGTACGGCCAGGCCAGGGCCCCGCATGCACAGCGATGGCACTGCAGGCGCCCCGCATGCACAGCGATGGCACTGCAGGCGCCCCGCATGCACAGCGATGGCACTGCATGCACAGCGATGGCACTGCAGGCGCCCCGATGGCACTGCAGTCGCCCCGATGGCATTGCAGGCGCCCCGATGGCATTGCAGGCGCCTCGCATGCACAGCGATGGCGCCCCGATGGCACTGCAGGCGCCCCGATGGCACTGCATGCGCCTGTATGGCGCTGCATGCGCCCCGATGGCACTGCATGCGCCTGTATGGCGCTGAGAGCAACGCTGAGGCGTTTTCAGCGGCGCCCCGGTGTGACCGGATAGGCCAGAACGTCACCTGCAGGAATGCGCCAGGATGCCCCTAGAACGCTCTCAGAACGCCGTAGGCGAGTTTTGCCAGCATGCGGCGCCCCGCACAGCGGCGCCCGGGCCAGGCGCCCCACGGGCCCGCACAGCGGCGCCCCGGGCACAGCGGCGCCCCGCACAGCGGCCAGGCGCCCGGGCCAGGCGCCCGGGCCAGGCGCCCCGGGCACCATGCGCACAGCGGCTAGGCGCGCCCCGCATGCGGCGCCCCACGGGACAGGCGCCGGCGCGTGCCAGGCGCCCCGGGCCATGCGGCCAGGCGCGCCCCGGGGCGGGGCGCACAGCGGCACCCGGGGCGAGGCGCGCCCCGGGCACCATGCGCACAGCGGCCAGGCCAGGCGCCCCGCACAGCGGCCAGGCCAGGCGCGCACCGCGGCGCCCCGCACAGCGGCCAGGCCAGGCGCCCCGGGCGCCGCATCGCTGCAGGCCAGGCGCCGCGCCCCGCCGGCATGCTGGCCGGGCGCCGGCCGGCGCGGCCCGGTCGCCCGGGTCCCATCAGGTCCGGCCAGAGGCCCGGCTCCGGGCGGCCTTCGTCTCGTCCCCCCGCGCGCCGGGCGGAACATATATCCCGCGCCCGGCCGGGAAATAATCCCGGGCCGATTAACCGGGCATGACCGTCCACGTGCAGTGCCCCTCGTGCGGGGCCTGGGGGATCACCGACAACCACGCCTTCCCGGACCACGCGGTGACCTGCGTCAGCCCCGCCGGCAGCCCGGAGGGCAGCGTCGAGGGCAGCTGCTGCACTGCCGGGCGGACCCACTCCGAGCACCTGGAGTGGGCCGAGCTGAACCAGGACTCGGCCTGCCGCCCGGTCATCATCACCGTCATGGGCGCGGCCCCGCCCGGCGGCGGGGGCGGCTCCTGGGGCATCGCCCCGCTGCCGCCCGATCCGGAGGAGGCGGCCCGCGCGCTGCCGCCGGAGGTGCTGGCCGCCGCGGCCCGGCTGGCCGGGACGGCGGGCTGAGCCGTGCTCGACGCGAACCGCGCCACCTCGCTGCTGAACTCCATCTTGTGCGGGAGCACCTGGCCGGTGGTGCCGGCCGGCTGGCGGCTGCGGCTGATGAGCGCCAGCGGCACCAACGCGGCCAACGGGACCGAGTGCACCGCGGGCAACTGCCCGGGCTACACCGCGCTCGGCGCCCCGATGACCGCCTGGACCACGATCTCCGGCACCACCGCGAACATCACCGGCCCGGCCGCCGCCGTCTCCTGGACCGCCACGGGCGGCTGGGTCCCGGTCACCGGGATCGAGATATGGGACACCGCGGGCACCCCGCTGCGGTGGATGCAGGGCGCGCTGAGCGGCGGGTCCGTCACCGTCAACAACGGCAACACGCTCCAGTTCGCGATCGGGTCCATCGGCCTGAACTCCACGGCCTGGTAGCCCCGTGTCCGGGTACCAGCCCATCGGCGGCGAGCTGCTGTACGCCTCCTACGCCCTGGCCACGACCAGCGTGCCGGCCGCCGCGGCGGCCACCATCACGGCCGGCCAGCCGCCCGTCGTCGTGCCGCCCGGGTACTTCAAGAACACCGGGTCGTGGTCCAGCTCGCTGCGGCTGATCATGGGCGGCACCATGACGGTCACGGCCACGATCCCCACCTGGGCCTGGGGCCTGGCCGCCGCCGTGGCCACCACCAGCGCGCCGGCCTTCTCCGCCGCCGTCCCGCTGGGCGTCTCGGCCGCCGCCGCGCCGCCGTCGGCGGTCACCGCCGTGTGGTTCACCGCCTGGTTCGACATCGGCCTGCGCACCCTGGCCGCCGGCGCGGCGTCCACCATCGTGACGGTCGGCCAGGTCCAGTCCACCGGGGTCAACGCGGCCGGCGAGGTCACCGTCCCGGCCGCCAACACCGCCCCGACGATGGCCACCTGGGACACCACCCAGGGGTACGTGCTGTGGCCCTACGTCACCCTCGGCGCGGCCACCGCCGGCAACACGGTCACCGTTCACTTCGCCAAGCTCTACGGCGAGAGCTAGGGGTTGCCCCGGGAGGCGGGTGAGGCCCCGTGGCCCCGACTCTGGCCTACTCCAACTTGCAGACCGTCACCACGTCGGGGACGCTGACCTCCACCAGCTTCACCCCGCAGACGAACGACATCATCGTCGTCAAGGCCATCTCCGCCGACGTGGGCGCGTCTTCCGCCTTCCCGGCTCCTACGGGCGGCGGCTGGGCATACACGCAGCGGGTCGCCGACAACACAGCCTCCCACGTGCGGGCCGCGCTGTGGACCGCGCCCGTCACGACGGGCGGGACAGCCCAGACCGTCAGCCTCGTCTACACGGGTACCGGTATCCCGGCCAACATGGTCGTGGAGCTGTGGCGCAACGCCCAGCTCGCCGCTACCCCGGCGACTGTCGATACGCGCGGTTCCGGTGCTCCGTCCACGACGCTGACCACGGCGGCGGCTAACTCTTTCGTCTCCTGGGCCAACGGCGACTGGGCGGCTGTTGACGGCGCGTCCCGCGCGTACAACACCACGTCCGCGACCCCGACCGAAGACGGCTACTACTTCCTGACCAGCCAGGACACGGTTGAGTTCGCGTACCAGCCGGCGGCTGCGGCAGGGTCGCAGACCCTCGGGCTGACCGCTCCGGCCGGGCAGACCTGGACCATCCTCGGCATCGAGATCCAGGACGCCGGCGCCCCGGCCGCAGGGCCCCCGGCCTGGACCCCGCAGCGGACCCGGGACCGGGCCGCCGCCCGCCGCCGCCGGGGCCTCCAGGCGCTGCCCGCGCCGCCGTCCGGGCCGCCGGCCGCGCCGGCCGGGATCGCCCGGGTCAACACCGCGTCCGTCACCGGGAACAACACCGGTTCCCCGGCCGTCATCACGATCCCGGCCGGGACCGGCATCGCAGCCGGCGACCTGATCGTCGTCGCCACCAACTCGGTCGGCGTCGCGTCACCCGCGGTCACGGTGCAAGACTCGGTTAACGCCGTCAACTACACCCAGCTCCGCCAGGACCAGGCGTCCAGCTCAGCGAACCGGTACGGCACCAGTTTTTACTACCTGACCCCGCAGGCCATCCCGGACGGCTCCACCATCACCGTTACCAGCGCCGGGGCAACCCAGGCCGGCGGCGCGGCCGACGTGTTCCGCGGCTGCTCCGGCGTGATCGACCAGGCCGCGACCGGGCAGGCCAACGCCGCGACGTCGACGTCGTGCGCGGCGCCGGCGCTCGGCGGCAACGCCACGGCGGGCGCGCTGGTGGTCACGCTGGCCTGCGCGAACTCCACCGTGTCCTCGTTCACCGCCGGGTCGCCGTTCACCACCGGATCACACGACACCGCGTGCTGCGCCGCCCTCGGGTATGCGCTGTCCGCCTCCGGGTCATCGGCGTATGCCTCCACCTGGACGATCGGCAGCAGCACGTCATCCGGGCAGACGGTCTCGTTTGCCGCCGGGCCGCCGCCTAGCGGCATCGTCCAGTCCGCGCAGGGCAGCTCGGGCACCGCCTCGCTGACCATCACCCTGGGCCAGCCGACCGGGACCGGGAACACGCTGATCGTCCTGGCCGCCGCGTCCGGGGTGACCACCAACCCGACCGCCATCGCCTGCACGCTCGGCGGGGTCACCGGGAACTTCGCCCAGGACGGCGCGCTGTTCGGCAGCTCATCCGACGCCGCCGTGGGAGCGGTGTGGCGGGATCAGCCGGCCGCGTCCGGGCAGACCACGGTCGGCATCACCGCGACCGGCGGAGCCGGCGCGATCGCGGTCACGGCATCGGCCTGGGAGTGCTCGGACCTGGCGGCCAGCCCGCTGGACAAGGCGGCCAGCTCAGTCAGCGCCGGGGCCGCCACGTGGACCTCCACCGCCACCGCCACGACCGCGCAGGCGTCTGAGCGGCTGTTCGGCGGCACGTTCTGCTCGGTGTCCGGCAGCCAGCCCGCCGTCACCGGGCCGGCCTCGCCGTGGGCGAACCTGGCGCAGGTCAACCAGGCGCAGGGGTCGTTCTCCGACTCGTGGCTGGCCGGGTCGCAGGACGTCGCCGCGACCGGAGCCTACGCGTATAACGGAACTGTCTCGCCGTCCAGCCAGTCCGTCACCAAGGTGGTCACGTACAAGCTGGCGGCCGGCGGCGGCACCCAGGCCGGGTCGGCCTCGCTGAGCGGCACCGGGACCATGAGCTTCGGGGAGATCGACCAGCAGGTCACCGCCGCCCTGTCCGGCGCCGGCACGCTCAGCACCGCCTGGGTGCTGGCGCCGGGCGCGTCCCTGAGCGGCGCCGGCACGCTGAGCGCGGCGGAGGTCCAGCGGGTCACGGCCGCGCTGGCCGGGACCGGCACCATGACCCAGGCCGGGACGCAGATTCCCGGGGCCCAGCTGAGCGGCACGGGCGCCCTGGCCGCCGCGGTGACCCAGCAGCCGGGCGCGGCGCTGGCCGGCACCGGGGCGCTGAGCACGGCCTGGGCGCTGCAGCCGGCGGTGTCCCTGAGCGGCACCGGGACCGGTACCGCCGGCCCGCCCGTGGTGGGCATCCTGCCGTCCGCGGCCCTGAGCGGCACCGGGGCGCTGGCCGCGGCGGCCACCCAGCAGCCGGGCGCGGCGCTGTCCGGCTCTGGCTCGCTGCTGGCATCCGTCACCTGGCAGCCGGCAGTGTCCCTGGCCGGCACGGGCGCGCCCGTCACCGCGGCGGTCCAGCTGCCCGGCGCGGCGCTGGCCGGCTCAGGAGCCCTGTCCGCGGCCCCCAGCTGGCCGCAGGGCGCCTTGCTGGGCGGTTCCGGCACGCTGACTACCGCGGTCACCCAGGGGCCCTCAGCGGCGCTGTCAGGCTCGGGCGCGCTCAGCACCGCCTGGGCCCTGCAGCCGGCCGTGCCCCTGGCCGGCACCGGGACGCTCAGCACCGCGGCCGTCCAGCAGGCCACGGCCGCTCTCGCCGGGACCGGCGCGCTGACGGCAGGCGCCGTCCAGCAGGTCACGGCCGCGCTGTCAGGCTCGGGCGCGCTGGCCGCCGCGGTCACCCAGCAGGCCACGGCCGCGCTGAGCGGCACTGGCGCGCTGACCACCACCATCGGCGGCACGGTGTCCGGCTCGGCCTCGCTGAGCGGCACCGGGACCCTGTCCGCCGCGGTCACCTGGCAGCCCGGGGTGAGCCTGAGCGGCAGCGGGGCCCTGGCCTCGGCGGTCAGCCAGGGCCCGGGCGCCAGCCTAGCCGGGACCGGGGCGCTCGGCACCTCCGTGACCCAGCTGCCCGGCGCCCAGCTGGCCGGCACCGGGGCCCTGACGGCGGCCTGGGCGCTGCAGCCCGCGGTCGCGCTGGCCGGCACCGGGACGCTGGCCGCGGCGGTCGCCCGGCAGGTCACCGCCGGGCTGGCCGGCACCGGGGCGCTGAGCACCTCGACCGGCGGCACCGTGAGCGGCTCGGCCGCGCTGAGCGGGACCGGCTCCCTGTCCGCCGCGGTGACCCAGGGCCCCGGTGCCCTCCTGTCCGGCTCCGGGGCGCTGAGCACCTCCTGGGCGGCCCAGCCCGGGGCCTCCCTGGCCGGCGCCGGGTCACTGGCCGCGGCGGTCACCACGGGCCCCTCGGCCCCGCTGGGCGGCACCGGGTCACTGAGCGCGGCGGCGGCCCAGGGCCCCTCGGCCCTCCTGGCCGGCACGGGCTCGCTCGGCACAGCCGTGACCCAGGGCCCGGGCTCCCAGCTGGGCGGCGCCGGGACCCTGGTCACGGCCTGGGCGCTGCAGCCGGGCGCCCTCCTGGCCGGGTCAGGGTCGCTGGCCGCGGCGCCGGGCATCGTCATCCGGCCCGGCGTGAGCCTGGCCGGCACCGGCTCGCTGACCACCACCCTCGGCGGCACCCCGGTCTTCGACAGCGACTCCTGCCATGCCGAGGACTCGGGGTTCTCGTTCCTGTCCGACTCCGACGCCTGCGCCGCGGCCGAGGCCGGGCAGCTGGCGGTGCGCGACTCGGACCGGGCCTCGGCCGCCGAGAACGAGCTGAGCCGGTGGCCGTCGGACTCGGACAAGTGCGCCGCGGCCGAGGCGGGCGGCCCGTCCGGCCCGGTGGCCGACACGCCGGACTCCTGCACCGCGGCCGACGGGCACGAGAGGATTTTCCTGGGAGATACGGAAATCTGCGCGGCGGCCGACCTGGCCGTGGTCGACGTCTATACGTTCGTGCCCGCGTGGGAGTACGGGACCTGGGGCGGCTTCCGGCTGGTGCTCGATCACCCGGTCCTGGGCGAGGTGGTGGTGGCCGAGGCGCCCGCCCCGACCCGCGCGCTGCTGGAGCTGGCACATGCCGTAAGCACCGCTAGCACGGTGCGGTACATCACCGACGCCGATGCCTGCCGGGCGGGAGAAGCCCAGGTGGACGCCATAGCCCTGACAGCCAGCGTAGAGCCTGCAATACAGGTGACCGCAGAGCTAGCGATAGCACCATCGCTAGCATAGCGCGCGTAGTTGAATGCGCTAGCCTTGCATTAGCATTCGCTATCGCATACAGTGAGTGCATGAAGACATTCATGCTCCGCTTGAGTGACGAGGATCACAAGGCGCTGATCAATGCGGCTTACGATGCGCGCATGTCGGCTGCCCAGTTCGTCCGGGAGGCGATCGAGCTGAAGAAGACGACTTCCGAGGCTCCGCTGCCCGGTTACGAGGCTACGAAGAGCGCTCTCAGGCTGCTGGTCAATACCGTCCAGAAGCTTTACGACGACGCGGCCCGGGTATCCCCGGAGCCAGGCCCGGAGACGGCAGCGGAGGAGGCGGATCATGGCTAAGAGCTGGGATGACCTCCTGAACGGCGCCGCCCCTGCTCCGGAGGTGACGGCATTATGCTGACGTTCAGGTTTCCTTCAGGCATCTCTCATCCACGTATAAAAGCTCGTCTTTGCCCGGGGCTGCAGGACAGGAAAACCCCGCGCGCATGTGCAGGCTGGCCCGCCCGGTCAACGTCACCGGCCGCGCCCTTTACCAGCCGCCGGGCCCGGGTAGCTCACCCGGGCGCTCATCAGCCCGGCCCCGCTCGCGGGGCCAGGGACGGTGCCTCGGCGCAAGGTCTCCCGCCGGCCCGGCCGCTCATTGGGCAGCCGCGCCGGCGCTACACGGGAACCTGCCGGGCAGGCCAGCCCCTTCATCTTTCATCCTTTCCTTTCATCCTTTTCCGCTGTAGTAAGGACCAGGAGGTGCTGCCATGCCCGAGGCGGCGGTGACCCCGGCCGTCCGCGAGGCGGTGCTGCACGGCGTGGCCATGGTGCAGGCGACCCGGTCCGGCTACCGCGGCGACATCCCGTTCGAGGGCCGCCCCGCGGACCGGCCGCTGGTGCCCATGGCGCTGGCCGGCATCGCGGTGGCGCTGCTGGACAAGATCGAGGAGCTGGGCGGCGACCCGGACGAGGAGCTGCGCGACATCAGCGCGGCCATCATCATGGCCGAGGAGGCGTGCGGTGGCTGAGAGTGACGGGAAAGATGAAGGGCCGGAGCCTCCGGTTTCATCTTTCCCGGAGCCTCCGGGGTACGACGTGGAGGCGGGCCTGGCCCGGTTCAGGGCCTGGATGGAGACAACCGAGAGGGAGGCACCCGAGCATGGACGCGGAGAAGACGATGGCGGCGGCCGGGCACCGGCTGGCGGACCCCCAGGCGGGGCAGCCTGAGCCGGAGTACGTGCCGCTGGCCCTGATCGAGGGGCCGGGCTGCACGACGGGCTGGGGCTCGCGCAAGCTGTTCGCGGCCGGCCTGGCCGAGATCGAGCGGGCGCACCGCGAGGAGTACCCGGAGGAGCGCGCCGCCGCCGCGGCCATGGCCCAGGCGTACGCGTTCCTGGCGCTGGGCCGGGCCGACCCGACGGTACAGGAGCAGCCGCCCGCCGCGCGCGGCCCGGCGCCGGTCACCCCGGACCAGGTCCGCGACTGGCTGCTCGGCTTCCAGGGCGAGTCCGGCGAGCCCGAGGTGATCGCCCGGGTGCTCTACCTGATGGCGGAGGCCGGCGCGTGAGCGGGCGGCACGATAACGACCGCGAGGAGACGTTCGGCCGGGCGGCCCCGGCCAACCGCGGCGGCCCGGTGCGGGTGTCCCGGTACGACCCGCCGCTGCCGCACGGGGAGTTCACCGTCGGCCACTCGGTCATGAGTGAGGAGCAGGTCCGGGCGCTGATCGCCATCCTGCGCGCCGCCGTCGGCGACCGGGACGAGTCCCCCGGCCGCGCCCGCGGCCTGGCCGCGGTGCGGTTCCTGGCCTCGCTGAGCGACCAGGACCTGCGCGAGGCGCTGATCATCTGGCAGCACGAGCAGCCGGACAAGGCGCGGCTGCTGCGGGACCTGCTCGCCGGCCGGGCGCGCCCCCGCGTCACCAGCGCCGTCTGGGACCGGGCCGATCCGCCTGAAACCCTTCCGGAGGTACCCCGTGGCTGAGCATTCGTTCGTGATCCTGATCGCCGTTCCCGGCGGCCGGGAGCTGACCGAGGCCGAGACCGACGCGCTGTATGAGGCGGGCCTGGATGACGCCGCCGTCGAGACCGGTCCGCTGTACACGCTGGCCGACTTCGACCGGGAGGCACCCAGCCAGGGCGAGGCGGTGGAGTCGGCCTGCGCGGACATCCGCAAGGTGCCCGGCCTGGAGCCGGCGCTGCTGATCGAGCGGGCGGCGTCGATCCGGCCGCTCGGCGCTCACATGCCCACGCCGGCGGAGGCGCCGTGACTGACCCGGCGGCGCTGCGGGCCGGGCACTGCCTGCTGAAGGGCCGCGCCGCGGCGCACTTCGGCGGGGTGCTGCGCGAGGGCGAGGCGGAGCGGTGGCGCTGCGGCCACGACCACCCGGTGGTCACCGCGGCGGTGCTGTGCGCCGGCGCCGAGCTGGAGCGCCGCCGCCAGGCCGCGCTGGTGGTGCTGGACCTGGAGCACTGCGGCTCGTGCGACGTCTACTACGGCCCGGACGGCGAGGTGCTGCGCGCCCGCGAGGACGCCGGCGGGGAGTGCTCCGCGTGCGGGCGCCCGCTGGACCCGGTCCGGGTGGTCGTGCTGTGACCGCCGGGGCGGAGGGCCGGTACCCGGTCACCGAGGCGGAGGAGGGCGTCCGGGGCTGGATCGCCTACAGCGTGGACTGCCCGGAATGCGACGAGCCTGCCGGGTTCCGCTGCATCTACACGAGCGGCCCGGAGACCGCGGTGAGTGCTTACGGCCGGCCGCGTGACTACATTGACCCCCGCAGGATGCACCTCAGGGGCGACATGACCATCCGGCCGCATTTCTCCCGCTCGGACAAGGCTGCTGCCGTGCTGGCCCGGCAGCGTTCCCGGGAGGTCCCGGCACCGGGCAGGCCTTCGCCGGACCTGGCGCGTTCCGCCCTGGCCGGGGATGCCGGGCTCGCCCGGGACGCGCTGGCCGAGTTCGACCGGCGCAAGTGGCGCAGGCAGCTGGCGGAGCGGGACCGGGCGGAGCCGCCCCGCCCGGTGGTGCACGAGGTCATCCGGGCGCTGCACGACTTCGACGCCCGCGAGTACGCGGCGCTGCGCGACTGGCTGCGGCTCTACGGGGAGATCCTGTGGACGAGGGCCTGATCTACCTGGCGGAATGCCAGCAGGGCGACGTGCTGGCCGGGTTCACCAGCCCGGCGGAGCGGGAGGAGTGGGCCGCCGCGCACACCGCCGCCCGCGATCCCGGGCACGTCACGGTCATGTGGGCCGCGGCCCGGTGGGAGACCTGGGCTGAGCACGTCGCCCGCAAGCGGGTGCCCCGTGGCTGGCCATAAGGACCCGGTGCCCTGCGCCCGCGCGGGCGACCTGGGCTGCACCGCGTCCTTCCCCGGCAGCGGCTGGGCCGCCGCCCGGGCGCAGGAACAGGGCTGGTTCCACTCCCGGCAGGAGCAGCAGTCCTACTGCCCGGAGCACGTGCCGGGCTGGGTGGCCGGCTGGCGCGAGCGCCAGGCGAAGCCCAAGATCCGCAAGACGTTCGCCCGGCTGCCCGCCCTGGCCAGGTGCCACGACTGCGGCTGGGGGCAGCTGGAGGCCGGGCCGGAGGACGCGGACCTGGCCCGGCTGAAGGAAGCGGCCTTCCAGCACGCTGACGGCGAGTCGCACCGGGTCACCGTGACCACCACCCAGACGCTGGTCCTGGAGCCCCTGCCCGGCTAGGCTCGTCCCTGTCGCCGGCCCGCGTGGACCCCCTTTGTTCCCACTCGGGCGCACGCGCGGGCCGCCGGTTCCGATACCACCCGGCGTGAGGCGGAGGCGGGCCGCCCGGCAGGCGGTGGTGACGGTGCTGATGTGGGACTGGCTCAAGCGCGAGCAGCATGCCGGGCTGACCGGCCGGGACGTCTGGCTGCGCTCGGGGCTGCGCGAGCAGCGCGCCCGCCGGGCGCTGTGCGACCTGCTGGCCGACGGGCACGCCGAGCGGTACCGGCGCGGGTCCGCCGAGGCGATGGGCCGGTACTACTGGCGCCTGTCCGAGGCCGGGCTGAGCGAGGTCGGCCCGCGGTGAGGGCCGGCGACACGCTGCTGGCCCGGGTGTCCGCGCACCGCCGCGGCGCGCTGCTGGAGCAGGGCGCGGTGACCGCCCGGTTCACCGGCCCGGGCGGCGGCCCGGACCGTGTCGCGGAGCTGGCCTGGGACCCGGCCCAGCTGCGCTGGCTGGCCGAGGTGGGCACGGACGGCTGGGAGCCGGGGGAGTGGGCGATGGCGGTCCGGGCGACTGCGCCCGGCGCGAGCGGCCAGCTGGCCGAGCCGGTCCGGTTCACCCTCGCCCCGTGAGAAGTTCATCCGCGCGCGACCTTGACGTTACCTGAGGGGCCGGGGGTAGCCTGGCCGGGCAGGGCCCAGGAGAGGCACGCCGCCGGCGGAGGCGGGCTCCCGGGTCAGGCCTCCGCCCGTTTTGACCGGGCAGGGAGGCCTTTTTTCGTGTACCAGCAGAAATGCCGTCACCCCGGCGCACTGGTGGGTACTCTGCCGGGGGACGGCCCTCGCTCATGCGGGCGCCGCCTCACCCGGCAGCCCGGTGCCGCATGGCAGGTCCAGTGTGCCTTACGACGCGGCGTCCTACAACATGCTGGCCGTGTCGTGGCCGGCGCTGGGCGCCCGCCCGGTGACCCTCGGCGGCACCGCGGTGCCGTTCTCCGAGGCGGTCCGGACCGCCTCGGTGCTGGCGGTCAGCCGGACCAGCGCCATCGCCCCGGTGCTGCGCTCCATGCGCTCGGGCCTGGACGGCTGCGACTACTTCTCCGCCGCCGGCCCGTACCTGGCCGCCGCCCGGTCGGCTCCGCTAACCGGCCGGTCCGGGGCAGCCGGGCGGCACGTCACCAAGAACGCGTTCCTGGCCGCCATCGCGGCCCAGCTGGAGGCGGCCTACTCCGCCGAGCTGGGCGCCGCGGTGTCCGCGCTGGCCGGGGACGAGCGGTACGCGGCGGCCATCGCCCGCGAGGCGGTGACGCTGCGCGAGCGCGCGCACGCGGCCGGGATCAGGTCCACGGTACGGGCCGCCGTATCCCGTGCGGTGGCCGCGTGCGCCGCCCGGGCCGCCGAGTTCACCTGCAGCGCGGTGACCGCCTGCGGCACCGGGGCCTGCCGGTTCGCCCAGGGGCCCTACCGTACGATAACGACGCCGGCCGGGCCGGGCCGGATCGCCCGCCCGGCCAACCACGTGGCCGCCGGGACCGGGTTCTCCGAGGCCCAGGCCGCCGCCGAGCTGGCCGGCGCCTGGCCGTGGCGGTCCGGGGTGCCGGTGACCGACTGCGCGGGGCGGGGGGCGGCCTGAGCGGTGACGGGAGCGGTGGCGGCGGCCCTGGCGCTGCGATCGGCGCTGGAGCTGGCGGATGAGGACCTGGTCAAGGGGTTCATGCTGCTGACCGAGGAGCAGCGCAACCAGCTGGCGTCCGCGCTGGCGGTGGCGGTGTTCGGGGCCGAGCGGCAGTGGCCCGGCGGCCGGGCGTAGTAACAGGGCATGCCGTCAAAGGTTTGCCCTCGGTGTCTTCTGCCTAAGGATCTTGAAAAGGACTTCAGCAGACATGCCGGAAAGAAGGATGGCCGGTCATCGGCCTGTAAGCCATGTGAGGTTGTCAGGGTTAAGACCTATTCCGACGCTCACCCGGCGAAGGTCGTGGCCCGGGTGAGGCGCTGGGAGGCCGCTAACCCGGGTAAGTCGGCGGAGTACGCGGTGGCTGCGCGTGAGCGTGCCCGGGCAGCTGTCTTCGCTCATTACGGCAAGTCCTGTGCCTGCTGCGGTGCTGTGGAGAACCTGAATATCGATCATGTAGACGGGCGGGGCGCTGAGCATCGGCGGGAGCTGTTCGGCACTGCCAGGAGAGCCGGGTATCCGTTTTACTTCTGGCTGATCCGGCAGGGTTTCCCCGGGGGATTCCAGACGCTTTGCTGGCCGTGCAATAAGAGCAAGGAGACCGGGGAGCGCTGTGTTCTAGATCACGAGGTGCCGCATGGAGCTTCCTGACGCGGCCCTGCTGTCCAGCGCGCAGCGGCTGCGCGCCTCGCTGGCCGTCAAGGCCCTGGGCGACGTCCAGCCGTGGCCGGCCCTGAAGTGGTTCAACTCCGAGCCGTGCGCGCGGCACGCCCCGGTGCTGAACCGGCTGTGCCGGTCCTGCGGCATCGAGCTGCGCGCGCACCAGCGGGTCGGCGCCGCCTGGCTGTACCTGGCCGGCCAGGGGCTGGACGCGGACACGGTCGGCTCGGGCAAGACGGCCACCGTGATCGCCCTGCTGGCGATGCTGAAGGAGCGCGGCGAGCTGGGCTACGACAGCCGGGCGGTGATCGTCTGCCGGGCCAGCGCGGTGTACGACCCGTGGGGGGACCACCTGGCCCGGCTGGTGCCCGGCATCGACTGGATGGTGGCGGCCGGGGACCGCGAGCAGCGGGCGCAGGCGTACATGGGCGGCTGGGAGGTCGCCGTGGTCTCCGACCGGACCTTCGCCCCGGCCATCGGCAAAGAGCGGCAGCGCGACGGCGACGTGGACATGATCCGCCGGTTCCCGGTCGGCACCCTGGTCTATGACGACGTCGACGCGATGCGCAACCACCGGACCCGGATCTACGGCGCGGTCACCCGGCTGGCCGCCGAGCCCGGCTGCACCCGGGTGGCCGGGGTGCACGCCACCCCGCTGCAGAAGCAGCTGCCCGAGCTGTACAGCTTCCTGGTCCCGGTCGGCGGCAAGAGCCGGCTGGGCTCCCGGTCCCGGGTCACCCAGCGGTACGTGACCCGCCGCCCGGTCTGGATCAGGGTGGCCGACCGGCGCGACCAGACCGGCCGCCGGACCGTGCGGAAGAAGATTTACGTCGACGACGGCATGACCTCCAGCCCGGCGCTGGTCCGCGAGTTCCGCGAGGCCATCGCGCCGCTGGTGCTGCGCCGCACCACCTTCGCCGACGTCGAGCTGCCCGAGGTGCAGCACAACCCGGTGCACGTCGAGCTGAGCCAGCGGCAGCGGGAGCGGTACGAGGAGCTGCGCCAGGGCGTGCTGCGGCGGCTGACCGAGTCCGGGGAGCAGGTCACCCAGGCCGAGGCGGGCGCCGCGTTCACCCGCGGCTGGCAAATCTGCTCCGGGCTGGCCGCCCTGGACGGCGTGGCCAGGGACGACTCCGCCAAGCTCGACTGGGTGATGCAGGCGCTGACCGGCGACCTGGCCGAGGAGAAGGTGGTCGTGTTCGTGCACTTCCGGGAGAACGTGGCGGCGCTGGCCGAGCGGCTGAAGGCGGCCGACATCGGGCACGTGCTGTTCTGGAGCCAGCAGACCGACAAGCAGGTCCGGCGCCGCCGGCTGACCCTGTTCCGGGAGGACCCGGCCTACCGGGTGCTGGTCGGCACCACCACCATCGAGGCGTCCCTGAACCTGCAGGCGGCCCGGCACCTGATCGCGGTGGACAGCATCCTGAACCCGGCCCGGATGACCCAGCTGGTCGGCCGGGTGCGCCGGGACGGCTCCCCGTTCGGCATGGTGTTCCTGCACCAGCTGCTGGCGCTGGGCACCCAGGAGGACGCCATCCTCGCGCTGCTGCGCCGCGAGCAGGAGGTCTCCGACGTGGTCTGGGACGAGCGCAGCGACATCCGCTGGGTGCTCACCCCGGCCCGGCTGATGCGGATGGTGGCGTACGGGACCGCCGCGGCGGCGTTATACAGGTGTTACCGCCGGCCGCGTGATCGCGGCGCGCTGAGCGGGTCTGTTCGCGCGTGACGATTCCCGCAGCATGCCGTACACCCGAACCGACATGTTCCTGGCCGCCAAGCGGGCCATCCGGGTGCACCCTGACTGGTCTGACGAGCAGATCGCGGAGTACGTGGGCATCCCCCGCGCCCTCATCCCCGACACCGTTGCCGTGGCTCGCCGGGAGATCGAGACCGCCGGGTGAGGTGTCAGACCCCGAGGTCCGGGCGCGCATCGAGGAGCTGACGGCCGAGATCCTGCCGCAGGCCCGGGCGGAGGCCTACAAGGTCTGGCAGCGGGCGCCGCACGTGCTGGAGCTGGACGAGCTGCACTCCCTGGCGCTGTCCGGCCTGGCCGCGGCGGCGGCCCGGTGGGAGACCTACTGCGTAGTACCTAGCGTGAGAGTACTTACCGCAGACTTGCGCTGGGTTCCCGCAGGGTCTCTGGCCGTCGGGGATGAGCTGATCGGGGTCGACGAGGAGAACCCGTCCCGGGCCAGCCGGTGCTACCGGCGTAGCGTGGTACTAGCCGCGCCCCGGCATGAGCTGCCGTGCGTCCGGCTGACCCTGGAGGACGGTCGTCAGGTTACGACTTCGGAAGATCACCGCTGGCTCGTCTATCGGCGGACTGGAAATTACCGAGCCAGGCGCCTCGACATCCACCAGGATTCGTACCGCTGGATGGAAGCCGGCCTCATCAAGCCTGGTACTGAAATAGCCGCTCCGTTGCGTGTCTGGCCGGAAGAGACGTCCTTTGAGGCGGGCTGGCTGTCCGGCATCTTCGACGGAGAGGGCTGGCTGGTCAAGCATGGCGCCTCGAACACGATGATCGGGTTCTCGCAAAATGACGGGCCGGTCTGGGACAGGGCACTGAAGGTCCTGGCTGACATGGACATCCCGTACCGGGTGTCCCGCCGGGATAATGACGGCTGCAACCGGCTCACCATAGGAGCGCGGTGGGCGTCCATGGAGACAATCGGGCGGCTCAGGCCGTACCGTCTGCTGCCGCGGGCTGACCAGCTCTGGGAGGGCTGGCGCATTGTTCGCGTCGGTAGCCCCAACCGGCTCGCTGTGGTCAAGGCCGAGTTTGTCGGCTGCCAGGAGGTCGTGGCGCTGGAGACGTCCACGGCCACGTACCTGGCTGAGGGCCTGGTCTCGCACAACTGCGCGGAGAAGGGCCACGACCCGACCCGGTACGAGTACTTCCCGGCCTACTGCCTGCGGCGCATGAGGGGCGCCATGCTCGACTGGCTGCGCTCCCAGGACTGGGTGACCCGCAGCGCCCGGACCCGGGCCAAGGCCATCCGGGACGCCGGCCAGGACCAGGGGCTGACCGAGGCGGAGCTGGCCCGGGCCACCGGGCTGACCCCGGCCGAGGTGCGGGAGACCATCGCCGCGGTGTCCTCCCGGCCGGTGTCGCTGGACGCCGAGCCCTACGACGTGGCCGCGGCGGATGACGTGGAGGGCTCCGCGGTGGTCGGCCAGGTGCTGGCCGCCGTGGCCCGGGTGCTGGCCGCGCTGAGCCCGGCCGCCCGGGTCATCGTCGCGCTGCGGTTCTACCACGGGGTGCCGGCGGCCGAGGCCGCCGCGGTGGCGGGCGTAGAAGCTGAGGAGGGGGCCCTGCTGTACGCCGAGGCCATCCTGCGGATACACGACGCTATGCTGAGGGCGGTGGACGGGTGAGCCTGACCGAGGAGGAGCGGGCGGCCGGGGCGGTGTTCCGGCACAGCGCCCAGGAGCGGCTGGACGCGCTGAACCGGGATTCCCCGCCGGGGCTGGCGGTGCTGCCGCTGTGGCGGGTGGTCCGGCACGACTGCCCGGCCCGGGGCGGCGCCAGCACCGGTATCGCGCTTCGCGAGAAGCGCTGGGAGTCGCCGCGCTATCTTGTCATCGGCAGCGAGGCCGTGGAGGCCGGCAACGGCGAGTACGTGCCCGCGCTGGCCACGGAGGTTGCGCGCGGGACGTTCGCGTTCGTGTTCAAAGAAGGGACATGCTCCGGGAGCGGATGCGGGCTGACCGCGCGCAGCCGCCAGGGCCGCCTGGTGCTCGGGGACGATTCCCCCGGGCGTGGCGGACAAGCCCCAGCACATCCTGGAAATACCCGACAGCCTGGGACGTGACGTCGACCGGTACCGGGCCGGCGCCGGCCCGGCGCCGCCGATGGAGGCGTTCATGTCCGACGCCTCCCTGGAGGCCGCCAGCGCGGCCACCGGGCTGGCCGCCGCCCCGGTCCGCGAGGAGAACCTGCGGCCCATCACCGCGGCCGAGGCGGCCCGCCGCGCCACCTTCGACGGAGAGGCCCTGCCCGGCCACCCGGTGCCCCGCCGGGTGCTGCCCGCCCCGTTCCGCCGCCAGCAGATCAGCATCGAGCACCACGGCCGGTCCTGGCAGGACTGCCGCGCCGACCAGGTCGCCGCCGGCGACATCGTGCCCGGCGTCGGCCGGGTGACGGAGAACCGGGCGGTGACCAGATACGAGAGGGTCGCCGGAATCCCGGGCGTAGCAGTAGGCATGAAGAACATCCTCATCGGGGCGGGCGGGATCGAGCAGGCCTTCGAGCCGGGCCAGGCCGTCCGGGCGTTCCGCCGGGCGGGCTAGTGCTCGCCGGCAGCCTGTGCTCGGGCTACGGCGGCCTGGACGACGTGGTCTGCGAGGCGTGGGGCGCGGAGCTGGCCTGGACCGCCGACAACGACCCGGCCGCCTCGGCGGTGCTGGCCGCCCGCTATCCCGGCGTCCCGAACCTGGGCGACATCGCCGTGGTGGACTGGGCAGGCGTAGTACCGGTCGACATCGTGACCGCCGGGTTCCCCTGCACCAACGTGTCGGCGTCCGGCCCGCGGGACGGGCTGCAGCCGGGCAACCGCAGCGGGACCTGGTACCACGTGGTCACCGCGCTGACGGCGCTCCGCCCGGCGCTGGTCGTGATCGAGAACGTGAAGGGACTGCTCAGTGCGAGGGCTCATAGCAGCGTGGAACCCTGCGAGGTGTGTGTGGGAGACCCCCCAGGAAGGGTTCTGCGGGCACTCGGTGCCGTACTTGGCGACCTTTCCTCGCTCGGGTTCGATGCGGAATGGGAGACTGTTCCGGCCGCGGATGCCGGTTGCTGCCACCTCCGTGAGCGGGTATTTGTCGTGGCCTGGCAGGGCGGAGCTTCCCCTGTTCCGCACGCCGACCGCCCAGCTGGCGGTCAACGGCGGCTCGCAGCATCCTGACAAGCGGCGGGCGGGCGGCCACGGGCCGACGCTGGCGGACGAGGTCGAGCACCTGCTGCCGGAGCTGTCGGCACGGACCTGGACGCTGCTGCCCACCCCGGGCGCGCGGGATTACCGGTCCGGCAAGTCCAACCTGATGGAGGCCAACGCCCGGCCGCTGAACGAGGTGGCCGAGAACCTTCCCCGGCAGGCCGGCATCGTCGACTGGGCGCAGTTCGCCCGGGCGGTGCTGCGCTGGCAGCAGGTGATCGGCCGGGCGGTGCCGTACCCGCTGATCCGGGGCCGGGACGACGCCGGGCGGCTGTCGGCGGAGTTCGTGGAGTGGATGATGGGCCTGGAGCACGGCCGGGTCACCGCCGTGCCCGGCCTGACCCACCCGGACAAGCTCAAGGTGCTCGGCAACGGCGTGGTGCCGCAGCAGGGCAGGCTGGCCCTGCGCATCCTGCTGGGCCGCCTCCAGGCCGCCGCGGAGGCGGCCTGATGCCCAGGATCGGAGAGCTGGCTCTTGCCAGCGATGTTGGCATCAAGTCGACCCACAAGGTCTGCTGGCTGGGCTGTGAGGGATGCGGGCGCGAGCGCTGGGTCCTCCTGGAGCGCGGTCAGCCCCGGAGTCGGAGGTGCCGCAGGTGCGTGGCACTCCAGGCCGCTAAGGACACGCCGCGGCGTCAGGTGGCATGTGCGGGTTGCGGCCGGGAGCTGAAATCCGCTTGGTGGAACCAGCGGTTTTGCTCGGATGCGTGCCGGTTCACCAGCTGGGCGCAGGCCAATCGGCCCAGTAAGCGCGCGGCTGACGGGAAGTACCGCCGGGCGAACAAGACGAAGGTAGCCGCGAGGAAGAAGACTTACGCCCAGGCCAACAAGACGCGCCGGAAGGCGAGCTGGCAGGCTCGCTGGGCCAGACGGCGCAGTAATGGCGGCTCGTTTACCATCCGGCAGTGGTTTGAGCTGTGCGCTAAGTACGGCTGGAGGTGCCTGGCCTGCCGGAGGATGGGCGTCAAGCTCACGGTGGATCACGTGGTCCCGGTAAGCCTGGGAGGCTCCAGCGACATCTCGAACATCCAGCCCCTGTGCATGACCTGCAACGTTCGCAAGGGCGTCAAGATTATCGACTATAGGCCGCTGGCGGTGATCCATGTCAACTAGCACGGACCACGGCGGCGCCGTGCTGTCCGCCGTCCTGTTCGGCGACGGCAGCCTGAAGGCGCTGGAGTATGCCCGGGCCCGGCTGGAGCCCGCCCACTTCGAGGACCGCGCCCAGCGGGTCCTGTTCATCCTGGCCTGCCGGTTCGCCGACCAGGCCGGCGGGATCATCAGCCGGGAGGCGGTCGGGGACTACCTGCGGGAGAAGGACCCGGGCACCGCGCTGGCCTACCAGGTGCACTACGACACGCTGGCCGCGGGCTGCCCGTCCGGCCCGGGGTTCAAGCACGCGGTCGCCCAGCTGCTGGAGCTGCGGGCGGCCGAGGGCACCGGGGCCGCGTTCAACCAGGGCATGCAGATCCTGCGGCAGGGCACCCGCGGCGAGCGCGGCGAGGAGATCCGCGGCCATGCCGCGGCCCGGGCGCACGTGCTGGCCGCGCTGGCCGAGGTGGAGCGCGAGTCCGGGCTGGCCGTCACCCCGGAGGGCAACGTGCACCGCGAGGGCGACGAGGTGCTGGAGGCCTACGTCCGGGCCCGCGAGCTGCGGCTGCGCGGTGAGTCGCCGGGCGTGCAGCTGGGCCTGGACGAGCTGGACGAGTACCTGGGCGGGCCGCGCCCGCCTGGCGCGCTGGACCTGGTGGTCTCCTGGACGAGCAGGGGAAAGGCCCAGCCGCTGGACTCCCGGGTGCTGACCCCGGCCGGATTCGTGTCGATGGGCACGCTCCGGGCTGGTGACGAGGTGACCGATCCGGACGGAAGCCGTTCCGTGGTCACCGGGGTTTTCCCGCAGGGGGTCCTGCCTGTTTACCGGCTCACGTTCTCGGACAGGTCCTCGTGCGAGGCATCGGGGGATCATCTCTGGGAGGTGGAACGGTGGCGCGGGTTCGGGGTAACTCCTCCCGGGGGCCGCACGGTCCAGCATTCCCGTCGTGAGCGCGTCACCCTCACCACTGATCAGCTGCAGGAGCATCTTGCTGCCGGTTATAAGCGACGGCCCCGGCTGGTGGCGATGCGCCCGGTTCAGTTCCGCGGGCGCGGACGGCTCCCGCTGGACCCGTACCTTCTGGGCCTCTTGCTGGGTGACGGTTCTTTCACCTCCGGCACGGTGAAGTTCTTCAGCGCGGACCAGGAGCTGGTGGAGGCGGTCCGTGCTGCTTTGCCCGCTTCTGACCGTCTTTCATCCACGCCCGGAACCGGGGGGCGCCTCGACCAGCACCGGGTCATCAAGGCCGAGAGGCGGCGCCCTCATCACCAGCGGTCTGCTACCTGCCAGGCTCTTAGCGGCCTCGGGCTTTACGGGCACCGTGCGCAAGATAAGTTCGTGCCGCCGTCCTACAAGATGGCTGACCCGCTGGCCCGGCTGGCCGTCCTTCAGGGGCTGATGGACACGGATGGCCACAGGAGCCGCGAGCGGGCTGCGGAGTTCGGCTCTGCCTCCCGGCAGCTGCGCGATGACGTGGTGTGGCTTGCCAGGTCGCTGGGCCTTCATGCCACGTGCAGCGAGAAGGACACTGCCAGCGGCAGGCCGTGCTATCGCGCCTTCATCCGGGAGACGGCGGAGACCAGGGTTTTCCGGCTGCCGCGCAAGCTGGACAGGCTGCTGTCCCGGGACAGCCGGACCCTGGTCTCCGTCGAGTATGTGCGGGATGCCGAGTGCCAGTGCATCGCGGTCAGCGCCCCGTCCCGGCTGTACGTGACTGATGACTTCATCCCGACGCACAACACCAGCCTGTGCGTGCAGTTCGCCTGGCACGCCAGCGTGGTGCAGGGCAAGAACGTGGCCTACTTCACCACCGAGACGCTGCGCGACCAGGTCCGGTGCAAGCTGGCCGCCCGGCACTCCCGGCTGCCCCAGTTCGGGCTGCGCGACGGGATCAACGACCTGGACATCCGGGCCGGGCGGCTGGACGAGGGCGGCGAGCGGGCGCTGCAGGCGGTGCTGGCCGACTGGAAGACCGGCGGCTACGGCCGGTGCAACGTCATCCAGCTGCCGGACTACGCCACCGTGGGCTGGATCGACTCGCGGCTGACCGCCATCCGCCGCCGCTACCCGGTCGACCTGGTCATCGTCGACTACCTGCAGCTGCTGGTCCCGGAGCGGGCCAGCCGGGACTCCCGGCTGCACGAGGACCAGTCCGGCATCGTCAAGTCGGCCAAGACCCGGATCGCGGTCAAGCACGAGGTCCCGGTCATCTCGCCGTGGCAGGTCAACCGCACCGGCCGGGCCGGGCTGAAGGTCAACGGCGGCGGGTACGAGCTGGAGGACATGTCGCAGACCTCCGAGGCGGCCAACACCCCGGACCTGATCCTGTCCCTGATCGACCGGGAGGAGGACCACTCCGGGGGCCGCCGGGCGCCGCTGGAGATCGGCGTGCCGAAGAACCGCGGCGGCCCCAAGGGCAAGCGGTTCCTGCTGGAGGTCGACTACGCCACCTGCTTCTTCCGCGCCCGGCACGAGGCCGACCCGTCGGTGCTGGACGAGCTGGGCGACTGATGGCCGCCAGCCTGGTGGACGAGGCCAACCGGCACGTCTCCTATGCCCAGGCCAGCGAGTGGGCCGGGGTGGCCGCGCCGCGCGACCGCGGCGCCCGGGACGGCTGCCCCAAGTGCGGCGAGGAGGCCTACAAGGGCTACCCGGACCACGGCTGGTGCTACGCCTGCCGGACGTACTTCTCGGCGGTCTCGCTGCTGGCGGTGGCCTGGCAGCTGTCCTGGGACGACGCCGCGGCGCAGGCCCTGGAGAAGATCGGCTGGGTCCCGGTCTCCTACGCGCACCTGTGGGAGGGCTCCCGGCGCGAGCCCGAGCCGGACCGGGCCGCGCTGGAGTCCGCGCTGAAGGCCTGGTGCGCCGCGGCCTGCCCGGACTGGCGGGAGCGGCAGTACGATAACGCGGTCGCCGCCCGGCTGGCCCGCTGCCTGGGCCTGCTGGCCGAGGTGCGCACCGAGGAGGACTGCGCGACGTGGCTGGCGGGGTGCCAGGTGGCCATGGGCCGGGTTTTGGGCGCCCCCTAGCGGGAATGCCTTGACCTGAGTTAAGGTTGTACGGGAAATGACCAACGACTCAGGGAGGAGGGAGCCCGAGTGACAAAGGTAGTGGACCTCAAGAGCCTGCCCGCGCTCGCCGGCTGGGTTATTCCGCCGCTGGCCGCGGGACCGCTGCACGTGACCCGGCAGCGGGTCTTCCAGATGATCGAGGAGGGCAAGATAAAGTCGGCCGTCCGGGTGCCCGGGGTGGGCGACAGGCCCGCCGCGTATCTCATCCGGATCGCCGAGATCGTCAAGCTCGCCACCGAGAACTGCCCGGAGTGCCGCAAGATCACGTCTGATACCGGCACCGCGCCGGAGTTCTGCAGGCACTGCGATTTCGGGGACCAGGACATCATCTACCCGGAGGCGGCCGACCCCGAGCCGGTCGCGCACGCCGTGCCGCACGAGCTGGCGGAGACCACGGCGCAGTAACGCCCATGAGCTACGAGCCCAACCCGGCCACCCTGGCGCTGCTCGACCCGGCCGTCCCGGTCCTGGTGACTATGCGGTCGCCGGTCCTGGACGCCCTGCTGGGCGAGGAGGACGGGGCGTGGCCGGACCGCGCCACCGCGGCGCACTTCCGGCGGCTGCTGCACGCCGCGGACCTGGTCCGGGTGGCCCGGCCGCCGGACGTCGCCGTCACCCTGGCCGCGGCGCCCGGCCGGTTTACCGGGACCCCGGGCTCGGCCGTGGTGGCCTGGTCCAGCCGGGGGCAGCCGTGAGGACCGGCGGCCAGATCCTGCCCGGGGGCAAGCCCCCGCCGCCCGGCGGCAGGCGGGTGTCCATGGTGCCGTCCTACGAGGCCTTCGAGGCCTCCAGCCGCGATCCCGAGGTGAGGTACCGGATCACCTGCGACGGCGACGGCACCTGGGACTGCACCTGCCCCGGCTTCGAGAACCACGGCCACTGCTGGCACGTGACTAAGCACCGGGTGCTGGCCGGGCGCCCGCCCATGGTGATCGCCGGCCTGCTGTGACTATCCTGGACCCACGGGCGGTTCAGGTGGTGATAGGCATGCCGTCGGGGCAACTCCGGGGGTGGCTGTCCGCGCGCGGCTGGGACATGACCGCGGTCGCTGACCGCTGCTGGCTGGACTGCGACGGGGACGGCTACCGCAAGACCTGGGCCGACCGGCGCGGTACCCGGTGGGAAATCTGCCTGTGCCCGCAGGACGCCCTGGTGCTGGAGGAGGGCGCCTGGGGCGGTGACTACTCCGGCGCGCCGACCCCGGGGGACTCCGCGGCGGGCGAGTGGCCGTGGCTGCTGCTGCCGGAGGCGGGCTGATGACCTCGATGTGGCTGACCGGCATGGCCATGCCGGAGGCATGGTGCCGCGGCTGCGAGCGCGCGCTGTGGCGGGCCGGCTCCTGCTGGGAGGACGTCGACCGCGGCCGGTTCTGCCGGCCGGGCGTCCGGCACGAGCCCCTGTCGGCCGGGCTGCGGGGAGCCCCCGCGTAATAACGCGTGTGACGAGCTATGACTACGACCACTACCACCCGGACCGGGCGGGCCGGGACTACGACGGGGTGCGCGATGCCGAGATCCTGGCCCGGGACGGCTGGCAGTGCCGGATGGAGACCTGCTACTGCCCGGCCGGCCGGGCCATGGACAGGGCGCTGCCCCGGACTGCCGGTAACCCCTGGTCGGCCAGCATCGACCACGTCATCCGGCTGGCCGCGGGCGGCACGGACACCGCGGACAACAAGCGGGCCGCGCACCGGTTCTGCAACACCGAGGCCGGCCGCCGGGCGCTCGCCACGATCGGCGAGCTGTGCCCCGAGCTGGGCACCCTGCTTGACCCGAGTTAAGTAAGCCGGTATCCTGGCCGCATGCCGCCCATGATCATCGAGACCCGGACCCCGGTCCGCGGCGAGCCGACGCCCGAGCAGCGGGCCATCGGCCCGGGCGACTACGTCATCAGCGAGCCCGGCCCGCAGTGGCCGCGCATCTACGGCTACGTGTGGACCCGGCAGGCGTTCATCGCGGACCTGCGCGCTGACGGCGTGCTGGAGGAGTACCCGGACCCGGTGGCCGCGCTGGAGCACCGGCTGGCGGTGCACGAGTTCCGGTACCAGAAGGGCTACGTCTACGGCATGTTCTACTCGGAGGCCGAGATCGACGGCGAGCAGGGCGAGAGCCACGTGTCCACCTGCCGGAAGATTAGCGAATCCGAGTTCAACGCCGCGCGGGAGAGGGGATGGGCGTGAAGGAAGCGAGTACTCCGGTCAGGCTGCCGCTGATCGGGCGCGACTACGTGCTGATCGAGAAGCTGGCTAAGCGGGTCTTCCGTTACCCGGGCCCGGATAAGGTCACGACCGACCTGCGCCGGACCAGCGACGGCCGGGGCTGGGACTTCGAGGTCATGATCGTGCTCGACGGCCAGCCGACCGGCCATATCGCCCGGGTCACCATCGAGATGGACCGGATCGAGCAGGTTGCGGTCGATCCGCCCCGGTCCCGGGGCCGGTGAGCGCGGCCCAGGGCCGCTGCGCCGGCTGCGGCGAGGACGGCGAGTTGCGGGCCGCCGAATGGCACGCGCTGTCCTGCCCGGACCTGGCCGAGCTGATCCACGCCGGGAAGAAACCACTGGACCCGGGGCCGGAGTACGAGCGCTGGCGCCGCGAGGACCTGCCCGCCGAGCGGGCGGCGGCGACCGCCGGCCGGGTCGGCCGGGTGCAGGCCGCCCGGGAGGCCGGGGCCGATCGCTTCAGGACCCGGCCGGACATCCTGGAGGCGCCGTGAGCACGACCAAGAAATGGGACGAGCTGTTCTACGAGCGCAGGTGGCGGGTCGGCGAGGAGTACACCGGGGCCGTCCGCGACGGCGGCGTCACCGTCACCTTCGACCGGGGCCGGTTCAGCATCGAGGGCGGCGCCTACCAGTCCCCGCTGTCGACCAACCGCGGGCGGCACGGCGTGCTGCTGATCGAGACCGACGCCGGGGGCGCGGCCGACCTGGCCGGGCCGGACGGGAGGAAGGTCAAGCTGGCGGTGGGCGAGCCCGCGGTGAAGCGGGCGCGGGACGAGTTCGGGGCGGTCTGGTGAGCGAGGAGAGCTTCACCTGCCCGCGCTGCGGCATGACCAGACACAACCCGGACGACGTGCGCGAGGGCTACTGCGGCAGCTGCCACGACTGGACCGGGAATGTCAGTGCCGGGGTCCATCATGTATTCGATTCGGACTCGTGCACGGCGGCGGACGGAGAGCCCGGCGCCAAAACTTGACGGGAGTCAAGTATGGGCATAGGCTCCCCTTCACTGGCGGGAAACACATCGCGAATGGTGGGTAGCGGTGAGGACGACCATCACCGCCGGGCTCCCGGTTGAGGGAGTGCCGGCAGACTACGAGCAACTCGTCGCCGAGCACGGCGGCATGCTGCGCAGGCTGGTGCGCAGGCAGCTGGGCCCGCGGGCCCGGCCGGAGGACGTCGAGGACGTCTACCAGTACATCCTGGTGATGATCATGCCGGACCCGGCGGCGGACCCGCCCCGGCCCGGGATCATCGCCCAGTTCGACCCGGCGCAGGTCAGCGCCTCCTCCACGCATCCGTTCGAGACTCTGCTGTGCCGCAAGGCGGTGCTGTACTGCCGGGGCAAGCGGGAGGAGCTGGCGCGGCGCGGCGGCCGGGAGTGGCTGATCGTCGACGACGCCGAGGGCGACGGCGCCTGGGTGGAGAAGTTCGGCGCGGCCATGGACGACTACGCCATCCTGGACGACGGCGAGGTCATGGCGCGGATGCTGGACCACCTGGCCACCGTCCCGGTGCAGCCGGGCAGCCGGCCGCTCGGCCCGCTGCTGGAGCACCTGGCCGGGACGGTGGCCGAGGGCGGCACCGTCGGCCCCGAGGGGGTCCGGCAGCAGTTCGGGCTGACTCGCCGCCAGGCCGGCGACTACCTGGGCGAGCTGCGCGATGCGCTGGGCACGCTGCGGCCCGGCCGGGAGGTCACGTTCTCCCTCGGCGGCATGACCCTGACCCCGTCCGAGCTGCTGGCGCACATCGAGGCGCTGCGGCAGAACAACGGGCATCACGTGGTGGCCATCTGGCGGCGGGCCGGGCTCAGGCTGAAAGACGCCGGCAAGACCTGGTACCTGCCGCTGGCCGACCGCGAGATGCGCGAGCACCCCGAGTCCCGCCAGGCCAAGGGCCGGGACGTGAAAGGCGGCCGGGGCAGCCCGGTCAAGTACGCGCTGATCCGGGCGCTGGAGCGGATGCTGACCCAGCAGGCCAGCACCCCGGTGCCGCCGCCGCCCCGGCCGGACCTGGCCGCCGTCGAGGCGGCGCTGCGCAAGGTGCCGGGCATGACCGGGGCGCGGGTGGCCGCCGCGCTGGCCGCGCTGGAGGAGGAGCCGTGAGCGCAAGCTATGTCGCCGGGGTCGTGCGCGAGGTCCCGTGGTGCGAGGAGCGTGACGCCGGGGAGATGTTCACGGCGGAGGTCGGAGTCTGGCAGGACGGCGGCGGGTTCACCGCTTACGTCAAGGACGGCTGGGGCGGCGGGATCAACTCCCGGCCGCACCCGGACCTGGAGACCGCCAGGGCCGACACCGAGCGGCTGTGGCGGAAGTTCTATGGCTGAGCCCGCGGCCCCGGAGTGGCTCTGGCACGCCACCCGCGATGCCCGGGCCGTGCTGCTGCTCGGCCCCGGGTCCTTCCCGGCCGGCATTGAGCTGGCCGGGCGGTACGGGGCGGGCTCCACGCCGGTCACCGAGATCACCGAGCTGAGCATGGACAACGCCCGGTCGGTGGCCGCGACGGCGCACCTGATGCCGTACGGCGCCGACTCCTGCCGGGGGTACTTCATCTGGCTGGACGGCGCGTCCGAGGCCGCCCAGCAGGTGCTGCTCAAGCCGCTGGAGGATGCCCCGGGCTGGGTCCGGTTCGTGCTGGCCGCCGAGAAGACCCGGCCGCTGCAGACCGTCATGAGCCGCTGCCAGGTCTACCCGCTCGGCAGCCCGTACGGCCGGGAGCTGCCGGGCGAGCAGCCGGGCGCCGCCGAGACCCGCGCCAAGGTCGCCACCGCGGTCAAGGCCGCCCGGACCGGGCAGCGCGACGTGCTCAGCTCCGCGGTGCGGGACTGGGGGCCGCAGCACGGCCTGGTGCTCGGCCTGTGGGCCGCCGAGGCCGCCAGCGGCGCCTGGGCCCGGTTCGGGCCGGATTTCGCGCCGGGGGTGACCGCCGCGCAGGCGCTGCGGCTGCTGGAGGTGCTGACCCGGTACGAGGGGGCGCGGACCGCCGCCGTGGTGGCGCTGGAGAAGACGTTCCTGACCGTATAAGGTCACATGGCCACTTACACCGTCTGGGCGCGCAAGCGGCCGGTCCGGCCGATCGCCTGGCTGTGCGGCCCCGAGTGGGCCCTGGTGCGGGACGTGCTGTCCGCCTACGACGCGGTGGCGCCGGGCCAGGCGGCCCGGCTGCACGCCGGGGACGTGCCCGAGCGGGACATCTGGGACGAGCTGCTGTCCGACCCGCCGCTGGGCGGGCGGCTGGCCGTGGTGCACGGCGCCGAGAAGCTGGCCGGCACGCACCTGGTGGCCGCGCTGGCCGCCGAGCCGCCGGGTACCGCGTACACGGTGTTCGTCTCCGCCGAGGAGGACTTCCCCCGGGCGGCCGAGGGCGGGAAGAAGACGCTGGCACCGCACCTGGCCGCGCTGCAGGCCTCCCGGCACGGCCAGCTGGTCCGCTGCTGCCGGCCGGCCAGGGACGAGGACGTGCTGCGGCTGGTCGCGTCCTGGTGGCCGGGGGCCGGGTCCAACCTGGCGTTCGAGGTGCTGGGGCTGTGCGGCGGCGGGCTGACCGAGGCCTGGCAGTCCTGCGACAAGGCCGTCCGGGCCGGGCTGGACCCCACCTCCGCCCACGCCCGGCTGGTCTGCCCGCCCGGCCTCGGCCCGTCGCTGGCCGACCGGCTCATCGCCGGGGACAAGCCCGGCGCGCTGGCCCAGGCCCGGCAGGCCGGGCACCGGGAGACCGGGCGGGTCCTCGGCCTGCTGGCGTCCAGGCTGGCCGCCCTGGCTGAGATCGGCGAGCGCAAGGCACGCGGACAGCCGCTGTACCCGGTCGGCCAGTTCCAGGTGCACCTGCTGGCCCGGCACGCCGGCGCCTACCCGCCGGAGCGGATCACCCGGCTGCGCGAGCACCTGGCCAGGTGCGAATCCTGGTGGCGCGCCGGGGCCACCGAGGGAATCGCGGAGAGCCTGGTAAGTCTGTGGTGACGACATGGCACGGGTAAGAGCCCCTGTGGATGAGCGGTTCTGGTCTCATGTGGATCGCCGTGGTTACGACGAGTGCTGGCCGTGGACTAGCCGGGCGGTCCACAACGGCGGGTACGGCTCGTTTTCAGTCTGGGCTGGCCAGCTGGACTGCGAGAAGGATATGCAGCTTAACGCTTCGCGCGTGGCCTTCCGGCTAATCCATGGCCGCTGGCCGGAGCCCTTTGCCCTGCATGGCTGTGATAATCCTCCGTGCTGCAATGTTTTGAACCCCGAGCATGTTCATGAAGGTACGCATCGGGAGAATATGGACGAGATGACTTCTCGTAGCCGGGGGCCAAGGCGGGTGCCTGACGAGCTTCGCGTGCTGATCCGTGAGGCTCGGGCAGGCGGCAATGTCACGCAGCTGGAAGTGGCCCGGCGGTTCGGGGTGTCCCAGCAGGTGGTGAGTAAGCTATGTCGGTTGTCATGAGCGCTGAGCAAGACCTGGAGCGGGTCACCCGCGAGCGGGACGACTGGCAGCGGCTGGCCACCGAGGCCGTCCGCATCCTGGTGCAGCACCCGGAGATGTTCGCCGAGCTGCGGCACGTGATGGACGACCTGGACCTGATGGCGGGCTCCGGGCCGCCGCCGGCCGTATAAGCCTGCATGACCGTCCAGTCCCCGAGCTATGACCGGCTGGAGGACCTGGCCGAGATCCGCGCCCGGTTCGCCGCGATCGTCGATGCCATGGAGCCGGCCGGGCTCGACATCGAGACCGCCTACCACGGGGAGAGCCGGGAGGGCGGCTCGCTGCACCCGGAGGAGAACTACGTCGTCTCGGTCCAGTTCACCAACAGCCTGGACTGGGCGCGCATGGTCCCGCTGGCGTTCGACGAGGGCGCCAACGCCGACAACCGCACCTTCGCCGCCTACCTGTGGGCGCTCGGCCAGGCCGTCGACGGGCAGGGCCTGCCGCTGATCATCGCGCACGGCGCCATCTTCGAGCTGCGCGTGCTGGCCCGGTTCTTCCTGCGCTGGCTGTGGGACCACCCGGTGTTCGGCCGCCAGGTCCGCGAGTGCCGCGGCTACATGCCCATCCGGTCCTGCACCCTGCTGGAGGCCTACGCCGAGGGCACCCACCAGCGGCACGGGCTGAAGGACCTGACCGAGGAGACCTTCGGTCACGTCATGCGGCAGCTGCTGTCGCTGTTCCCCGAGGGGCTGACCAGGGCGCAGGAGAACAGCATCCGGTTCTCCGTGCTGGATCAGCACGCCCCGGAGGTCATCGAGTACGCCTGCGAGGACGCGCTGTGGGCGCTGGCCCACCACCTGGAGCGGTGGCCGCGGGTCCGGGGCCGGTTCATCTACAAGCTGGAGATGAAGGTGCTGCCGGTCGTCATCGAGATGGCCGACGAGGGCATCTGCTACGACTGGGCCCGGATGCGCCAGACCGAGCGGGAGGCCCGGGCGTTCGCCGAGAAGTACCTGGATGAGATTATCGGGGACTTCGAGGAGCTGGCCGGGCACCCGCTGCCGCCGGACTTCAGCTTCCGCAGCTCGGACCAGCTCGGCCGGCTGCTGTACGAGGACTGCGGCATGCCGGTCAAGGCCCGCACCCCCGGCGGCAAGCCGAGCGTGGACGCGAAGAGGGCGCTGCCCGAGCTGGCCAAGCAGTACCCCGCGGTGCAGAAGTACCTGGACTGGAAGCACCTGGTCACCCTGTGCGACTCGTTCCTGGGCATCTGGGAGCGCAAGTTCGCCTGGGCCGCGGACGGCCGGGCGCACCCGGTGCTGCTGCAGCACGGCACGGTCACCGGCCGGTTCGCCGGCGCCGACCCGAACTACCAGAACAGCCCGAAGAAGTACCACTACGTGCTGCGCGACGGCACCGAGTTCACCTTCAACTTCCGGGAGTGCATCGTCGCCCCGCCGGCCGGGTCCCGGCCCTGGCACGAGCTGCTGCTGATCGAGCTGGGCGGCGGGCGGTACGTTAGCGAGGCCAGCGAGGAGGGCTGGTACTTCCTCGGCTTCGACTACTCCCAGATCGAGCTGCGGGTGATGGCCGCCGAGGCCCGCGAGACCGCGCTGATCGAGGCGTTCCTGGCGGGCGCGGACGCGCACATCAGGACTGCCGCGCTGATGCTGTCCATTGCCGAGGAGGACGTCACCGAGTTCGACCGGGCGGTCGGCAAGACCCGCAACTTCGCCTCCATCTACGGCCAGGGCAAGAAGGCCCTGGCCGACCAGCTGGGCATCAGCCTGGACGAGGCCGAGCAGAAGGACGCCCAGTACCGGGCCGCCCACCCGCACATGCAGCCGTGCCGGGAGCGGGTCATCCGGCGGGCCCGCCGCGACGGCTACCTGATCACCAAGTTCGGCCGCCGGATCACCTTCTTCGGCAAGACCAAGGCACAGCGGATGGCCGACGACATGACCGCCGGGAACGCGTTCATCCAGGGCCCGAGCACCGGAGACTATGTCAAGGTGTCCATGGTCAAGGCGCGCAAGGCGCTGATCCGGGCCGGGCTGGCGGACCGGGTGCGGCTGGCCATGAACATCCACGACGCCCTGGAGTTCCACGTGCGCAAGGACGTGCCCCCGGCCGAGGTGATCGCCGCGCTGGAGCCGGTGGTGCTGTGGCAGGTGGACGGGCCCGGCGAGCCCTGGCTGCCGATGGTCGCCGACTGGCACCTGGGCAGCAGCTGGGGCGGCGCCCGGGACATCGAGGTGTCCGACGGCGACGTCCGGCTCAAGCGCAAGGAAGCCAAGCCCGTCGGTCGGCCGGAGCCCGCCCTGGCTCCCTCCGGGCTGCCGCCGGATGCCTGGATGATGAACGAGTACGAGCCTGCCCCGCCGGACCCGGCCGCCCGGCTGGTCATCGTCCAGGTCCGCGAGTCCCCCGGGCTGGCCGGGGCCCGCCGGTTCCGGGACCTGGTCCGGTCGCTGCCCGGCCCCAACACGGTCGAGCTGCACACCCCGGACGAGGTGTTCGCGCTGGAGGAGGCGACCGGGCTGGGCCCGTCCGACGAGGCCGCGGTCCGGCTCATCTTCGGCGAGGCCATCGTGCACTACGCGCTGGATTCGGTCGACGCCGAGAGCCTGACCCGCGGGCTAAGGATGTAATAAGGGACATGCAAGTCCGTTCAGGATGGAACAGCGAGCCCTATGGCCGCCGCAAGTTCGACGTGGAGCTGGGTGAGCCGGATCTCCGGCGCATCCTGATCTCCCATGACGTAGACCCCGGTACCGCCGACACCATGAGCGGCCGGACCGCCTTCCGAATCCTCTACTGCGAGGCCGAGATCCTGGCCCGGTACGCGCTGCTGCGGCACCTGGAGTCCGACGACGCCGCGACCGACGCCGCGGCCGACGCGGTCAAGGGGGAGATAAGGGAGCTGCAGAAAGAGCGCGACGGGTACCTCGCCCCGCTCAAGGCCAAGGCGGGCAAGGCCCGGGCCAGGGAACCCGCCGCGACGTGACCAAGCGCAGCCAGGCCGAGCTGGACGCCCAGGACAAGTACGCCGAGCTGTCCGGGGGCATGGCCAAGCTGCGCGACTTCGCGGTGCCGCCGTACGCGGCGCACCCCGACGAGGTGCACCGCGGGCTGGTGGATGTGCGGGCCGCGCTGGACCTGGCCGAGACCCTGATCCAGGAGTCGGCCCGGTTCCGGGACGAGGTGGGCCGCCGGGCCAGGGCGCTGGCCCAGGCCGCGGACGACGCCTACGACGCCGAGCTGGTCAAGATGGGTGCCCAGGGCTCCCGGCCCGCCTACGAGGGCGCCCAGGAGCGGTACGGCGCGGCCCGGATGAACCACCTGGTGTTCGAGGCCCGGCGCCGGGCGCGCACCGCCGAGCGGGTCTCCGACATCGCCCGGGGCGAGCACGAGCGGCTCCGCACCAGCTTCTACGGGCTGCTCAACATCCGCGAGGAGCTGCTGGCCCGGCTGCGCGAGCTGCAGTGGGAATCGAGCATGGAGCGGTGAACGGGCTGGTCTGCTTCCACGACGACTGCCGCCGTCCCATCGGCCGCGGCGAGATGGACAAGCGGGTCGAATGGCACCAGCTCGGGGGGCAGATAAGAATCTTCGGCCAGGGCGCCCCGGACGGCCCGCTGGCCGCTGCCGACGGGCCGCTGGTCAAGGTGGCCCACGGCAAGTGCTATTTCGCCGATCTCAAGCGCCGCACGCGGGGCCTGCCGTCGCTGGCCGATCCTCCGGCGCAAGCGGGGGAACCCAGGTGACCAGGAGGGACGGCGTGGATTCGGCAGAGGCCATCGAGGAGCTGGTCCGGCTACAGAACGAGTTCGGCGTTGCGCGGCTGAAGGTGCCGGACCCGATCGAGGCGCAGTGGCGCAACGACGTGGACCGGATGGAGTTCGACTCCGAGACCCAGACCATCCTGCTGGTTTCCGACGCCTGAGGTTTTGTCGGTGCTCCGCCGTATAACTGGGTGAGAACCCGCGGACACAGAACCGGAGGCCCGGCACCATGCCGAGAGTGACCATCAGCGAGCACGACACCGACGCTAACGGTGCCGACCTGTTCCCCAAGCTGGAGCTGGACAACGAGGGCGAGAAGGCCCGGCTGTTCATCCCCCTGGACGACGCCTGGGCCGAGTGGGTGCACACCATCCGCGCCCCGGTCTTCGAGGGCGGCGAGCCGTCCATCGAGAAGGCCGACCGCAAGGGCGGCCGGGACCGGTACGAGACCTACTTCATCGGCCAGCGCATCTGCCTGGGCGACCCGGAGGTCATGCAGGAGACCCGCAGTGACCCGCGCAACTGCCCGGCGTGCGCCGCGGCCGAGCGCGGCGTGGTCGAGCAGCTGGCCGCGGACCGGCGCTACTCCATCCCGGTCATCCGGTACGCCTGCAAGACCAAGACCAGCACCGAGGTCCGCACGGGCGGCGCGGCCGGCGGGGAGATCCTCGTCTGGGCGCTCACCTCGCGGATGTACCGCTCGCTGGCCGGCGTGGTCGGCCAGATGCGGGACCTGCTGGAGCTGCCCGAGCCCGCCGAGATCCACCTGCGGTTCGCCGACGTGGTGGTGGAGCGCGAGTCCGGCGGCCCGCAGCGGCTGAAGTTCCTGCCGCCCGCCCGGTCCGCCGCCGCCAAGGACGAGTCGGTCCGGGCCTACATCCGGGCGCTGTGGGGCGACAGGGACAACCGGCCCACCGACGAGCAGCTCCGCGCCCGCTGCGGGCGCGACCCGGACCGCGTCTACATGGTCCAGGACGTCCAGCAGGCCGAGCGCGAGTGGGCCAAGGTCCGCCGGTTCGAGGGCGGCGGCGCCGCCGCTGACCCGCTGGCCGGCGGCGAGCCGGGCCAGGACCGGGCCGCCGGGGGCGGCAAGGGCCTGCAGGCCGAGATGGACGCCCTGCTCGACGAGGACGCCGCTGCCGCCGCCGAGCCCGCGGCCGGGTCCGCCGACCCGCTGGCCGACCACCCGGGCGGCCTGGGCGAGTTCGCGCCGCGCGGCGGCAAGACCGCGGCCAACGGCGCCGCGGCCGAGTCCGCCGACCCGCTGGCCGAGGACGGCGCCGCGGCCGAGTCCGCCGACCCGCTGGCCGAGGCGCCGGCGGCCAAGGCCAAGGCCCCCGCTGCGGCGGGTGCCAAGGGCGGCAAGCCGACCAAGAGCTTCGACGACATCCTCGGCGACGTCGGCGACGACTGATGCTGACCATAGTCGTCCGCGACCTGCCGGCGGCCCAGGGGAGCAAGCGCGCCTTTGCCATCCGCAAGGGCGGCGTGCCGACCGGGGCCGTCGCCGTCGTGGACGACAACAAGGGGCCGCTGCGCAACTGGCGCGAGGCGGTCCGGCAGGAGGCGGTCAAGGCCATCGAGCTGTTCTACGAGGGCCTGCCGGAGTTCGCCCCGCACGCCTACCCGCTGGAGGGCCCGGTGGTGCTGGGCGTCACCTTCACCGTGCCCAGGCCCAAGAGCGCGCCCAAGACCCGGGAGACCTGGCCGGAGAAGAAGCCGGACCTGGACAAGCTGCTGCGCGGCGTGTTCGACGCGCTGACCGCGGCCGGGGCCTACAAAGACGACGCCCAGGTGGTCGAGCTGGCCCGGCTGGGCAAGTTCTACCCGAACCCGACCGACGGCG
>Ga0310911_10000035_pt1 | contig 42267 bp, 43 predicted proteins | sample GREbulkMGHF170_FD_203532 | JGI IMG/M metagenome (GOLD analysis project Ga0310911, IMG submission 203532) | Lab enrichment of tropical soil microbial communities from Luquillo Experimental Forest, Puerto Rico - GRE.bulkMG.HF170 | ecosystem: Environmental > Terrestrial > Soil > Tropical forest >... | reverse complement strand
CTCGACGCACTTCGCCGCGAAGTGCCGGTACGCATCACAACTGTCCACTGGGTATGTCCCCGAATGTGGGGATGGTAGCCAATTCCCCAGAATTGTTTGGTCGGTTAGCGAACGCTATCCGGTAACAAATTAGAACAGTCTATTACGGAAATTATGCCAGCCCTGGGCGGGTACGGGCCACGCCCACTCGACTCTTTGCATTTCAGTTCCTATGAAACGCCCATGTCGTTGTGTGAGCGCGGCCGGGCAATCGAGGGACTAGCCGGACCGCTCACTGCAACGAGCGGAGCATCTTTCCAGAGCCCGTTCCAGCACCCAGAAGGATGATCGAGCTACTCCCAACGAGCATCGCAGACGAAATGCGGGAAGAACATCGTCGTCGCGTGCTAGGCGAATGACATTTTGGATCGGGGGAGTGGATAAAAATAATTGACGGGAGGACTATTTTGCGACATATTGCGACATGATTTAACCATGGGGGCAATGATGTCGGTTCGCAAGCGGGAATGGACGACTCGCCTAGGCGAGCAGCGGGAAGCCTGGATTGTTGATTACACCGATGGCGCCGGTAAACGCCACATTGATACTTTCGAGCGCAAAAAGGATGCCGACGCTTACGAGGCCAAGGTTAAGGTGGACGTCAATGCCGGTACGCATATAGCCCACGACACTAATCTGACTGTTGCTAGCGTTGCCGACAAATGGATTAAAGGCGTCGAGGCAGAGGGCAGGGAGCGCACCACCGTCCGGCAGTATCGGCAGCACATCACGCACCACATCGTTCCCAGGATCGGCGCGATTAGGTTATCGAAACTGACGCGCGGCCACGTCGAACATTTCCGCGACGGACTAATCAGTGGCGATAAGAAATTATCTCCCGCAATGGCCCGCAAGGTATTCGTCAGCTTCAAGTCAATGCTCAGGGCCGTTCACTGTAGCCACCTTGCAGACAACATGAGGGTCGGCGGCAGCAAGCGAGATAAACACAAGCTGGAAGTCGGCCGCGACATACCGACAACGGCAGAAGTTAAGCGACTGATTGAAGCAGCCGCGGACAACCCGAAGCTATGGACGTTTCTAAAGGTGGTGGCGTTGACCGGCCTGCGCTCATCGGAGCTGCTTGGGCTGCGCTGGGCCGACGTAGACCTGAGGGGCGGTGAGCTGCATGTGCGGCAGCGCGCGGATCGTTATGGCGTCATTGGACCGCCGAAGACTGATAGCAGCCGGCGCACAGTCCCGCTTGGTCCCGATCTGGCACTTGCGCTGAAGCAATGGAAGCTGGCTTGTCCTAAGGGTGAGGCTGATCTTGTTTTCCCAACCGCGACCGGCACGGTGGACAACTATAACAACGTGCTGCGCAGCCTTGAGCCGATCATGAAGGCGGCGGGTGTTATGACCAAGGGAGGCGAACCAAAATATGCGCTGCATGCCTTCCGGCACTTCTTCGCCTCGTGGTGCATCAACCCCAAGGATCGGGGCGGGCGGGAGCTGACGGCAAAGGTCGTGCAGACGTTACTTGGGCATACCTCGATCACGATGACGCTTGACGTTTACGGTCATTTATTCCCAAGCGGCAACGACCGCACCGAGCTTGCGGCATCAGAGAAGGCACTATTGGGCTGAGCGAGGGGCATGACTGTGACTGCAATGCTATTGGTCGGAATCGCAATCGCTGTTCTTTTGTACATCGTCGTGCAGCGATTAGATCGGATCATCATCCTGCAAACAGAGCGGCGAAAAGAACACCTCGACGCGCTAAATCGGCATCGCCAATCTGCTAAGAGCGGCCCACCGAAAAGAGATAGAAAAGGCAGAAGATAAAGACTTGGCGTACTTTGCCAGTCTAAAGGCTGAACGCGACACAGACGCGACATAGAGGCAAATTATTCAATTAAAACAAAGCTAAGGGGCGGGCAACTGGTCCTCCCTTTTGTTTTGCGGCGAATGGCCTGTGGCATTGGAGATCGCTTGTTCTACGTGCACTCTCGGTCTATCTCGGCGATACTAGGTGTGACTTGACCGAACAGTCCGAGGCCAATCCAAAAGAACCGATCTTCAATATTCCGGCGGTCGTCGTAGCGACCGTCGCGGTGCTTATTTTGGTCCATGCTGCGCAGGCTTTCCTCCTGACCGATCAACAGGATATTGAGTTTGTCTTGAGCTTCGGCTTTATCCCGGCGCGCTACAGCGGCGAGGCTGGATCGCTGCCAGGCGGTTTTGCCGCCGATCTATGGACCTTCTTCACCTACGCCTTCATCCACGCCGATTTGACCCATCTGGGGTTCAATCTCGCCTGGCTTATTCCGTTCGGCAGCGCCCTGGCGCGGCGGTTTGGGGCGTGGCGCTACTTGTTGTTCATGCTGACGACGGCGGCCATCGGCGCGATGGCGCACCTTGTGACCCATCTTGGCGCGATCGAGCCGATGATTGGCGCCTCAGCGGCTATCTCCGGCGCCATGGCCGCGGCCATGCGCTTTGTCTTTCAGCGGCAGGGGCGGATCGGATTTTTTCGCGACGCCGAGGGGGCGGCTCGCTTACCGGCACAACCGCTTCGCGCGACGTTTCAGGATCCGCGGTTCTTGCTGTTTCTCGCAACCTGGCTCGGGTTAAACGCGCTGTTTGGCTTCGGCACTATTGCATTTGGCGCGGACGGTCAGGAAATCGCCTGGCAAGCGCATGTCGGCGGTTTCTTCGCCGGCCTGTTTCTCTTCAAAGCTTTCGATCCGGCCCGATCGCCACCCGAATTGACCGCCGAACCAAGCCTTTAATCCCGGACGCGGAAGCAATTTGTTACCGGTAATCGTGGTGCACTGCAGCGCGAGCGCCGCGAATTTTCATGGAACTGACCAGCGGTCGAAAACATTAGTGTCGTTAACCCCACACTCGCCGATCTTCTGCGCGTGATCGGCGATGTGAGGTTCATAGGGAGGGTACGATGACCGTCGGTATCATTCTTGCGGCGAAGGGCCGCGAGGTCGTCACCATCGAGCCCGGCGCGACGATGAAATCGGCCGTGGCGCTACTCGGCGAAAAACGCATTGGTGCGGTGCTCGTTCTTGGCGCCGATCATCGTCTTGTCGGTATTCTTTCGGAGCGGGACATTGTCCGCGTCATCGCCGAACGCGGCGCCGCCGCGCTCGAGGAGCCGGTGAGCCAGTCAATGACCCGCAAGGTCTCGACTTGCACGGAGAGCGAGACCATTGCCAGTCTCATGGAACGGATGACGGAAGGAAAATTCCGTCACCTGCCCGTGGTCGAGCAATCCCGTTTGGTCGGGATCATATCGATTGGAGACGTGGTCAAGCATCGGCTTCAGGAAATGGAGCGCGATTCCGCGGCGATGCGTGACTATATCCTCACGGCTTAGAATCCGAACGACGGGAGTGCGCCGGCATTTGGTGCATTCTCCCATCCGCCGACCAACGCTATGATGATTCCCAACCGAGGGAGTCCGTCATGCACTGGGGCGGGATTGCGCGGGTTGTTTTTGGCGGCGGATTAGCGGTCGCGATCTGCAATTCTAGTGGACAGGCGGCGACACGGTTTCGGGTTGCACAAACCTCGACCGTCACCAACTGCATGATGGCATGTAATTCGCAGGCTGCCTCCTGCCAGACGACGTGCCTGGTGCCTGGCACGCTGCCGACCGGCGCTGCGACGACAGGGAGCAACACCAACAAGCACGTCCTGCCAACTCAATTGCACGACCCAGCAGATCAATCGCCAGACGCTCTGCGCGCAAACTTCGCCGTCGCCGTAACGACGGATCAGCTCAGATCGGCGATAGATTCGGCGATCGAGTCGATCGCCTTCTCGGTTGCCACGCGGCCAACAGAAATCGATTCCGCGGCGCGATGAAAATCGAGCCAGCCGATATGGCCAACGCGAGGCGTGATATGCACGTCCGGCGGATCGCCGGCGAGCCGCATGCGGGTGAGGCGATCCTGCATGATGTTGAATGATTCCACCATCACCGTGGAGAAGCTCGGCCGGTTGTCGCCAGAGATGATTTGACGCTTGAGCGCGCGCTCGGCGGAGAACATGCCGCGCAAGCGGGCGAAGCCGTTGCGGTGCTCGGCCGCGGGACCCGGCGGGGCGTCGGTCAAGGCCGCGCCGTGGCTTGCAATCGTCGTGCCGCGGCCGAAGCGGTCGGCATCCATGTTGACGGCGATGACCACGCGGGCGCCGAGTGCACGCGCGGCCGAGACTGGAACCGGATTGACCAGCGCGCCGTCAACCAGCCAGCGGCCGCCAAGCTGCACCGGTGGAAAAATCCCCGGCAATGCGTAAGAAGCGCGAACGGCGAGCGATAGCGAGCCGCGCGTCAACCACACTTCGTGTCCAGTGCCGATCTCGGTTGCGATTGCGGCGAACCGGATCGGCAGATCCTCGATCGCGATCTCGCCGATTGACTCCTGCAGCCGGTGGGCGAGCCGGCCACCGCCGATCAGACCGGAACCGCCGATGCGCACGTCGAGGTAGCCGATAATACGCCGCATCGTGAGCGAGCGCGCCCAGTCCTCCAGCGTGTTGAGCTGGTCGGTCGCGTAACAGCCGCCGATCAAAGCGCCCATCGAAGTACCGACGATGATATCCGGCTTAATGCCGTGCGCCTGTAACGCGCGCATCACGCCGATATGGGCGAAGCCGCGCGCGGCGCCGCTGCCAAGCACAAGGCCAATGGACGGTCCGCCACTTTTGACCGCGACATGGCCGGCATCAACGGTTTTGTTTGGAATATCGACGCTCGTCACAGAAACCTCACGACTCAATCCTGATCAATCCGGCAGTATTATGCCGCTATCTACCCAACATATGGTGAACGCAGCCGCGGGCCTTGCGTGTTCGCCCGGCTTGAAATTGCCGCGATTGCGACCGAGAAAAACCGGATGGGCAGGGGGGTATTCAGCGGCGTCTGGCGCAATGCCGCCGCAGCAGGCTTGGCGGCTATCGCTGGGTTGCTGTCACTACCCAGCCCATCGCTGGCGCAGGTCCGTAACCTCGTCGGACCACAGTCGGTCACCGCACCGGCGGCAGCCCCGGCGACCGGGTCACCGGGTGCGACCCTCGTCCCACCGACGCCCGTCACTCCCCCTGCATTACCGCCGGTTGCACAGGCCGCCCCCGGCATCCCCGCCGGTCACGTCCAGCTAGCAGTGGCGGCGCGCTACGGCCAAAACGCGCCGGCGATCAACGCCGGGCTCATTTGGCGCGTCTACGCCGCAAAGCCGGACGCGCCGGGCAATTTTCGGCTGATCAAGGAAGATCGCGGCGCGACGCCGACCTTCGCGCTGCCGCCCGGCAATTACGTCGTGCATGCCAGCCTCGGACTCGCCAGCGCCGCCAAGACAATACAGCTGCGCGGCGATACGGTGCGCGAAATGTTCGATATTCCCGCCGGCGGCATCCGGCTTGAGGGCCGTGTCGGCGATGTCCGCATCCCACTCGGACAGATATCCTTCGAGATTTTTACCGGCAGCCAGTTCGACACCAGCGAGCGCCGGCCGATCGCGCAAAACGTACAGACCGGCGACGTCGTTTTGCTTCCCGAAGGCACCTATTACATCGTGTCGAATTACGGCGACGGCAATTCGGTGGTTCGTTCCGACGTCCATATCGAACCGGGCAAACTGACCGACATCGTGGTGACACATCGCGCCGCCATCAAGACGCTGAAGCTCGTCAACAATCCGGGCGGCGAAGCTCTCGCCAACACTCAATGGACCGTGCTCACTCCGGGCGGCGACGTCATCAAGGAGTCGATTGGCGCCTTTCCGCGATTAGTCCTGGCCGAAGGCGACTATCACGTCATCGCCCGCAACGAAGGGCGGACCTACCAGCGCGATTTCAAGGTGATCACCGGGGTTGACGGCGAGGTCGAGGTGGTGGGGCGCTAGCGCTACTTTTAAATCGCCCGTTGCGGTGCGGTTTGAAGCAACTCTTGCAGCTGTTGCTGTGGCTCAATTCGGGAAGGGCCGAAGGGCATGCTGATCAACGCGTCGACGCGCGAGCTGTTTACCTATAAGGACGCGTGCATCGAACTCAATCCGCACGTCGGCGATGACGCGGCGGCGACCGAAGCGGCAAAAACATCGGTCAAGCAGTTTTTATCAACAGTGTTCAAGCTTTAGCCGGAATGCGACCGGGACCAAGAACGATGCTTTCATGACCTCGGGCGAACCGCTCTATATTCTGCCGATATTTTTTGCTAAGCTCGTTTGAGGTGAGCGCTTGCGCGCGACGAGCGCGTGGCGGCGGCTGGGTTCCTTGTGACACGGGGAGCCACTTATGCCTATGGAAGAAAGCAGTCGAAACGAGTTCAACAAGGCTGCAAAGACAGCCCAAAGACAGATCGGCGAAACCGAAAAGAAAATGAGCGATGCCGCGCTCGCGGCCCAAAGCCAGTTCGTAAAGGCGCTTGAGGAAATGAGCCGCGAGGCCATGTCATGCGCAACGGCCGAGATTGAACGCGGCCTCAAACTGTCGAAAAAACTGAGCGCGGCGCATTCGATTCCTGATGCGGTGGCGGCTTATCAGGAATGGTTGAGTGAGGAGATGACTGCGCGCACCGAAGACGCCCGGCGGTTCATGAACAACAGCCAGAAGTTCGTGGCCACCGGAACGACCGCTTTGTCGAATGGCTGGTCGAGCGCGGGCATGAGCACGTAGACTAAATTCGCGTAAAGCGTAGAGCGTTCAACACAAAGCGTGGACCGCGGAGATTGCGGGCCGCGCCATCCCTGTTTTTGCCATAGTCCTAGTTCGCGCCTTGGTCGGGAGCTGACGAAAAAGCCGTCGCGATCATCAGACTAAAAAAACACTCGATAACTAAAACGCACCGGCCCGAGCGCGTTGTTCGGGGCTCACAGGCGCGTGAGACATTTCCAACCGAAAAGTCAGGCGGCCTTTTTGACCCGCGCCACATCGGGCGGCACTGCTTCTTGCAGGAGCGTGGCGAGCGCCGTGTCGAGGCCCATCACGTGCTGCGCGTCGCTGCCAAGACGCCGGATCGAAACCGCACGCTCGGCGGCTTCCTTCTTGCCGACGACAAGAAGCACCGGAATTTTCGCAAGCGAGTGTTCGCGCACCTTGTAATTGATTTTCTCGTTGCGCAGGTCGCCCTCGACACGCAGGCCTGCGCGGCGCGCGTGATCGATCGCTTCGCGGGCATAATCGTCGGCATCTGAGGTGATAGTCGCCACGATCGCCTGCACCGGCGACAGCCACAGCGGCAGATGGCCGGCGAAGTGTTCGAGCATGATGCCGGTGAACCGCTCCAGCGAGCCGAACATCGCCCGGTGCAGCATCACCGGCGTCACCTTGCTGGAATGCTCGTCGATATAGAAGGCGCCAAGCCGGCCGGGCATGTTGAGATCGACCTGAACCGTGCCGCATTGCCAGTCGCGCCCGATTGCGTCGCGCAAGATATATTCGAGCTTCGGCCCGTAGAAAGCGCCTTCACCTTTGTTGAGCGTCCACGGCCGGCCGGAGGCTTCGAGCGCCTTTTTCAGCGCGGCCTCCGCCTTGTCCCACACCGCGTCCTCGCCGATGCGCTTTAACGGCCGGTCGGAGAATTTGATGGTCACATCGTCAAAGCCGAAATCTTTATAGATGCTGAGGATCAGGTCATTGACCCTGACCACCTCGTCGGCGATCTGCTCCTCGGTGATGAAAATGTGCGCATCGTCCTGCGTGAACGCGCGCACCCGCATCAACCCATGCAGCGCGCCGGACGGTTCGTAGCGGTGCACTTTGCCGAATTCGGCAACCTTGAACGGCAGATCGCGATAGGATTTCAGGCCGTTCTTGAAAATCTGGATGTGGCCCGGGCAGTTCATCGGTTTGATCACGAACGTGCGCTCGTCCTCCTCGCGCGGCTGCACCAAGAACATCGAGTCGCGGAATGTCGCCATGTGGCCCGACGCGACCCAGAGCGATGAATCGATCAGCTGCGGGGCGTTGACTTCGGCATAGCCGTCATCGTCCTGGCGCCGGCGGATATAGTTTTCCAGCGTCTGGAACAGCGTCCAGCCTTTGGGATGCCAGAACACCGAGCCGGGCGCCTCTTCCTGGAAATGAAACAGATCCATTTCGCGGCCAAGCTTGCGATGGTCGCGCTTCTCCGCTTCTTCGATCTGTTTGAGATAAGCGTCGAGCTCTTCCTGCTTGGCGAAGGCGGTGCCGTAGATGCGGGAAAGCATTTCGCGGTTTGAATCGCCGCGCCAATAAGCGCCGGCGACCTTCATCAGCTTGAACCCATTGCCGACCTTGCCGGTCGAGGTCATATGCGGGCCGCGGCAGAGGTCGAACCATTCGCCCTGCTTGTAGATCTTGATCGGCTGATCCTCGGGGATGGCATCGATCAGCTCGACCTTGAACAGCTCGCCTTTGTCGCGAAAAACCCTCTTAGCCTCCTCGCGGGACCAGATTTCCTTAGTGAATGGTTTGTCGCGCGCAATGATTTCGCGCATCTTTTTCTCGATTGCCGCGAAGTCTTCCGGCGTGAATGGCTGGTTGCGGAAGAAATCGTAATAGAAGCCGTTGTCGATGACCGGCCCGATCGTGACCTGGGTGCCGGGCCACAGGCTTTGCACCGCTTCGGCGAGCACATGCGCCGCATCGTGGCGGATCAGCTCGAGCGCGCGCGGATCCTCGCGAGTGAGGAATTCGATTTTCGCGTCATGCTCGATCGGGTCAGAGAAATCGGCGAGCTTGCCATCGAGCGCCATCGCAACCGTGCGCTTCTCAAGCGACGGCGAAATGCTCTTGGCGATGTCGAGGCCGGTTACGTTTTGCGGATAGTCCCGACGTGCGCCATCGGGAAAGGTCAGCGCGACCATCATTCACTCCTGTTGCTCACTCGCTGCCTACGAATGCAGGTAAGCGTGGCTGGACATGTGTTCTATTAACGCCCAGCCGCGTCCGGTCTAACAAGGCGATGATCAGCAGCCGGAACGGAATTTGTCCCGCGCCATCGGCCGTAGCGCCAGGGCATATACCAGCGCGATTTTTCCGGCAACGCCTCGGGCACGAAATCCAGCCCCGACGTGCCCCAAGGATGACAGCGCAGCAGCCGCGCCAGGGTCATCCAGCCGCCGGCCCACAGGCCGAAACGCTCGAGCGCCGTATCGGCATATTCGGAACAGCTCGGCAAATGGCGGCAGCGGAAGCCGACCAGGGACGCGAGCGTGTAGCGATAGAGCGTGATCAAACCCCGCCCGAGCAGGCGCGGCGCGTTGCGGCAGGTTTGCGCGAACGAGGGCAGGTCACGATCCATTCAATGCGCCGAAGACTACGGCACCGCTTTGCCAGCGCGCTGGGCTTCAATTTGGCCGATGGCATCAATGACGGCATCGAAGGTGAGCAGCGTCGACGCGTGCCGCGCCTTGTAATTGCGCACCGGTTCGAGCACCGCGATGTCAGCCCATTTGCCGTTGGCGGGCGGTGCGCCGTTTTCTTTAAGCATTTTACGCACCCCCTCGCGCAACTCACGGAGCTCGTGCGCATTGGAGCCGACGATGTTGCGCGCCATGATCGAGGAGGACGCCTGGCCGAGCGCACAAGCCTTCACCTCATGGGCAAAGTCGGTCACCGTATCGCCGTCCATTTTCAGATCGATCGTGACGGTCGAGCCGCATAACTTCGACAGCGCCGTCGCGCTGGCGTCCGGCGTCTCGAGCCTGCCGATCCGCGGGATTGCGGCAGCGAGCTCCAAAATACGGCGGTTGTAAACCTCGTTGAGCATCGGCGAATGTGAATTTGTCCCAATTTACGTGGGTTTATTGAGTCTCTTTGACAATCAACTATATAGGCGCTGCGGCGGCGGTTTTGAAGTTCCGTGCGAGCGAGGCGGATTTTGGAGGGAGAAATTGGCTGATCAGGCATTATTCGCGTCACCCGCGGGCATGACCGAGCTCGAAGAGGCAAGCGCGCTCACCCCCAAATTCGACGCCGACGGGCTCATCACCGCCGTCGCGACCGACGCGGCATCGGGCGATGTGCTGATGGTCGCGCATATGAATGCGCAGGCACTGGCAAAAACCATCGCCACCGGCGAAGCGTGGTATTTCAGTCGGTCGCGCAAGGCGCTGTGGAAAAAGGGTGAGACTTCGGGCCACACCCAGCGCGTCATCGAAATGCGCATCGACTGCGATCAGGACGCGGTGTGGATCAAAGTCGAACAGGTCGCCGGCGCCTGTCATACCGGCCGGCGTTCGTGTTTCTATCGCGCCGTGCCGCTCGGCCTGTCTGACGGCATGCTGCGCGCGGCGAAGCTCGAATTCCGCGACGAGCGCGTTTTCGATCCGAAAGCGGCGTACCAGAAACGCTGACGCAATTGCGCTCATTCCCGCGAGAGCCGGAATCTAAATCCTTAGATAAAGGTTTGTGAATGCTGGGTCGCCGCTTTGGGCCGGGAGGAGCGAGCGTATGTTGACGCAACACTGAAGTCATTATTTCAGTGTTATTTGAGCACGCGCGAGCAATTGCTTCGCCCGCACCAGATGCGGGCGGTCGTACATGACGCCGCCGATGCCGACGACACCGGCGCCCGGCGCCGCCGCAAAAGCATCCACGACTGATTGCGCATGCCCAACCGCCGCGGCCGATGGCGTGAATACCTCGTTGATGATCGGCACCTGCGCCGGGTGGATCGCCATCTTGCCGACGAAGCCGTCGCGGCAGGCTTCCTCGCATTCGCTGCGGAATCCCACAGTGTCTCGGAAATCGACAAACACTGTGTCGATCGCCGGCACGGCCGCGGCCGCGGCGCCGGCGAGGCACAAGGTTCGCGCCAAGCGATACGGATCGAGAAAACGGCCTTGCTCGTCACGGTTCGCCCGCGCGCCGAGTTCGGCGGACAGGTCCTCGGCGCCCCAGGTCAATCCGATTAATCGCGGGCTCGCGCCTGCAAAAGTGCCGACGACAAACAACGCCGCCGCGGTTTCAGTAGCGATCGGCAAAATTTTGATGTGACCGTCCGGCAGATCGTTCTTCGCTTCGCGCACCGCGAGCTTGGCGTCGGCGTGAATGACCGCGGCGCCGCCTTCCGCTTTCGGCAGCATGATCGCGTCCGGCCTGGTCGGCGCCACGGCGTCGAGATCGGCATCCACCAGGCCGGTCTGCAGGCTGTTCACGCGCACCATGAGATATGGCCGCGACGTACTCGCCATCGCATCTTTGAGAAAACTCGCTGCGGCCTCGCGGGCGCGCGCTTTGCCATCCCATGCGATTGAATCCTCAAGGTCGATAATCAATGCATCGGCGCCGCTCGACATTGCTTTGTCGAGCTTCTTCGCGCTGTCGGCCGGAACGAAGAGGAGCGAACGCATCAGAATTTACTTCGACCGCAACTTACTTGGGCCGCATGCGCATGAACGCCTGACGGCGGCACTCGGCCACGAGCTTGTTATCCTGGTTATAGGCGCGATGATGAAATTCGACGATCCCGGCGCCGGGGCGCGATTTCGATTCGCGCTTGCTGATTACTTCCGTCGTGCAATGTACCGTGTCGCCTTCGAACAAAGGATGCGGGAATTTGACGTCGGTCATGCCGAGATTGGCGATCGTGGTGCCAACTGTCATATCAGAGACCTGGATACCGATCATCAAGCCGAGCGTGAACAGCGAATTCATCAGTGGCTGGCCCCACTCGGTCTCCTGCTCGCAAAAATGTCGGTCGATGTGCAATGGCTGCGGGTTAAGGGTCATGTTGGAGAACAACATGTTGTCCATCTGCGTGACGGTCCGCGTATAGCGATGCTCGACTGTTTCGCCGGGGACGAAATCCTCGAAATAGAGACCGCCGCGCTTGTGCCGTGTGGTCGTCTGTTGCGCCATTTCGGTACCTCCCTTGGCTCTCCTTGGCTCTTTTTGGGCTTTGGTTGTTAAGCCGACCTTTACCACAATTGTTAACGAACTCTAATTGTCGAAACCGCACGGAAATTGCGCAAAAGTCCGCTGGCCGACGGTTTTATTGGGCTGTTGCGACGAGATTTGCCGGTGCGGGAAGTGGCAAAGATTTATGATAAACGTTTTGTAAAGAAGGCCCACCCTAGCATCGGAATCGCATTTTAATCCATGCGGTTCTCCGATGAGGATTGTTCGCGATTTTCTCCAATGGCTTGCGCACGCGCCGACGCCGCGGGCACTTTGGCTCGCGGTTATCTTAGCGCCGACCTTTCGGCCGATGAGCTTGCGATGAGCTTGCGACGAGCTTGCGACAAGCTCGCGGCCGAGCCGCTCCAGCTCATCTACTCCGCCGCGGCGTGACCACGGGCGCTCGTTCCCGTGGATTCCCGCCTTGGCGGAAATGAGCGGAGCAATTTCACGTCAATGCCCGAACTGTTCGCTGATGATGCGCTCATCCAGGCTGTGGCCGGGATCGAACAGCATATGCATGGTAGTGGCGTGATCCATGTGCATGTCCACTGAGCGGACCGAGCGCACCTCATCATGATCGGCGACCGCGGCGACCGGGCGTTTTGCCGGCTCGAGTACCTCGATGGTGACACGGGCGTGATCCGGCAAGAGCGCCCCGTGCCAGCGCCGCGGCCGAAACGGACTGATCGGGGTGAGCGCCAAAAGCGGCGCCCCGATTGGAATGATCGGGCCCTGCACCGATAGATTATAGGCGGTGGATCCCGCCGGCGTCGCCAACATGACGCCGTCGGCAACGAGCTCGGCAAGTCGCTCGTTGTCGTCGACGAAGATGCGCAGCCGTGCCGCCTGATAAGTCTGACGGAATAGCGAGACTTCGTTGATTGCCCGGTGGCGATGGACGCGCCCGGCGGCGTCGCGCGCCCGCATAATCAACGGATGGATGACAGTGACCTGCGCAGCCGCGAGCCGCTTATGCAGGTCGCGTTCGTTGTATTCGTTCATGAGAAAACCGACCGTGCCGCGATGCATGCCGTAGATCGGCTTGCCGGAATTCATGAACCGTTGCAGGGTCGCCAGCATGAGGCCGTCGCCGCCGAGTGCGACCACGACGTCCGCGGTCTCGGGCCGGGCGTCGCCGTAGCGTTTGACGAGGCGGCGGCGGGCACGCTGCGCTGCGGGCATGTCGCTGGCGACAAAGGCGATGCGTTTATAAGAATGTGCCGGACGGGATTTCGGCATGGTTCGACACGGCAAATCGGTTTCAAACAAGCGGCGGCGCCGCGCGGGAGAACGAGATGGACGAGCATAATCAACGCGTGGTGTTCGTGTATACGACTCATCCATCGGTTGTCGAGGCGGAGCGTATCGGCCGTGAGCTTTTGCAACGGCGGCTGTGCGCTTGCGTCAATATCCTGCCCGGAATGATCTCGCTGTATTGGTGGCAGGGTGCCATCGAACGGGGCGAGGAGGCGGTCATGATCATCAAGACCCGCGCCACGCTTGCGGAAGCGGTTCGTGCCGCGGTTCGGCAGCTGCACTCTTATACGACGCCGGCGATATTGGTGCTGCCGATCGAGCATCTCGACGCGGATTATAAGGATTGGCTGCTCACGGAGACAGAGGAGAGTAGAGTGGGCTAAGGCGCCAACGGGTCCGCGCGGAGCGCGGCCCGATGACAGGCTCCGCGCCATGCCGACGTCCTTCTACGTCAGCTTTTGCGAAACCCATCTTGCAAGCGTGGTGGGTTTCGCTGCGCTCAACCCACCCTACGCCGGTTACTTCAGCCGCCCGCTAATCTTGTCGATGCCGGCTTTGGCGCAAGCCTCGTCGAGATCGCCGCCCGGTGCACCGCCGACGCCGATGGCAGCAATTGCCTCCGTGCCAACTTTTATTCTGATCCCGCCTTGCGCCAGAAGGATGTGCGGCAGCTTCGCCAGGCCGCCGGCCGAGGGCGTCTGCCCCATGCGCTGCACGATGGCGCCGGACGTATCTTCGTTACGCGGCGCGCCGAGCATCAGCGCGGTATAGGCCTTGTCGCGGGCGGCATCGAGGGTCGTCATCGAGGCGCTGTCGCCGCGCAATACAGCTTGTTCGACGCCATCGGAATCAACAACCGTTGCCGTGATGTGATAGCCTTGCTTGGCGCAGGTGGCGACGGCTTCGCCGACGGCTTCAGCGGCAAGCGCGGCCGAAAGCCGATGCGTGGTCAGAACATCTTGCGCAAATGTGGGCAGTGCATTTCCGAAGCACAAACCAGCAGCGCACAACGCCGCGACGGCGGTTTTCTTCATGTGAATTTTCCTCCCTGAAAAAAGTAGCCCGGATATCGCGTGCACGATATCCGGGAGAAATCGTACTCCCGGATCGAGCGCTGCTCGATCCGGGCTACAGTACAATTAGTGCGTCTAGTACGTTCGCGTGCCGTCGATCAATTCTTTGAGTGCGACATATTCCTTGCACTCGGTGCCGCAGATCAACCGTACCTTCTCAAGATCGTCCTTGGCCTTGAGCAGGTTGCCCTGTTCGGCGTGCCACATGCCGTAATAGGACCACGTCAGAGCGTGCTGGGGATCGGCGGCGAGCGCTTTGTCGTACCAATATTTGGCGTCGTCATAGCGGCCGAGCTTGCGGCTGGAATAGCCGAGCAGCGTGGCGACGTCGGCATTGTCGTCATGACCTAGCGCGCGCAGCGCGGCGATGCCGCCTTCAAAGTCGTTCCTGTCATAGATGAGCGCATACGCGGCATGATAGCCGTCGATGAAGTCCTTTGAGCTGCTCTTGTCGTTCTTCTTCTTTTGCTTGCTCGACTTGCCGTCGGACGGCTTGCCGCTTTGCGACGAATCGCTAGGACTGGGGGCGCCCATCGCGGCGGCGACTTGAGGAAGTCCCGACACGGCGGCGGCGAGGATGAGGGCTGTAAGCAACGGCGTTTTGCGCATGTTACCTCCGGTTATTGGCTGCCAAAGTTCCGTAATCTTTTCCGTCGTGGTTGCGACGTGCGTAAGGCCTGGAATCCTGATTCTATGAGTTTATTCCCCGTGCCAGGTTCCCGGGAATCCGATCCAAGCGCGCTAACACCGAGATGTTACCATTTCTTCCGCTGCCGATCGGGGCATTAGCGGCGATCAACGGAAAGTTGATCCCGCCGGAGCCCAAAGGCCGCCGGGCATTACGAGAATTTCACGTAGGTGAACGCTAAGCGGTGCGCCACTTCAGGCGGGGTTCAGCGGCTGCGGTATAGCGTCTCTCCGACAATCGGCGCCAATCCTTGTAGACGCCGTGAAAAAGGAGAACACCATGTTGACGAAGCTTGCCGCCGCGCTGCTTGCGACCAGCTTGATCGCCGGCTCGGCGATGGCCGCTCAGCCTTCGGGCGCGACCGGCTCCAACGGCACGGCCCCGGCCGTCCAAACCCAGTCGCCGTCGCCCGCGGCTACCAAGGCAAATAAAACAGTGAAGCATGCCGCGCGACATCGTTCGCATGTGCGCAAGCACATTGCGCGCGGCAACGGTCATGTTGTGCATCATGCGCGGCATGCCACCCCGGCCAAGACGCATCAGGCTCGTATGAGCAAGGATGCAAAGCGTTCGTAAGGCATGATCGCGAAAAGTGGGTACCTGTTTTCGGGAAAGATCATGCCCAACCAATTCTCATTGCCTGCGATCCGGAATGTGCACCAGATCCGGTGCGAACCCGAGGCCCGGATCGTACGCACCGGCTTGCGGTCGCCAACGGCCTTGCTGTCTGGCCCGCAAGTCGGATCTTAGTGATCCTAACGCTGACAACAATAAAAAGCGTGGGATAGGGGAGGCCGGCTCAATTGTCGGCCTCCATTATCTTTGGGTCGATCCGAATCACCAGATCGTCATTGCCGGACATAGCCGTTCTTAGAACGGCGTCGCTTTGCTCGCCTAGGCCGGCAATCCATACCGCGTTACGGATTACTCGACGGTTCGGGATGATTCAGCGCGCCTTCGCCTGCCGAAGCCTCTTTACGAGCGTCCGAGGAAGCAATCCGCTTCGTGACGACGTGGGGTGAAGATGGCAGTTACAATGTCGTCTGCCACTCGACCGGCACATGCTCATAGCCAGTCGCGGTCTTGATCAAATGGCCGCAAGCCGGGAAGGGAAAGTGGTAGCCGGTGACAAGCATGTGGTCGGCGGCGGCGCGGTCGAAAAGTTTTTTGCGGGTCGCAACCGCTGTGGGACCGTCGATGTCGAAGCTCGCCTGCCAGTCAGGATGGCGCGCGAACACCGCCGGATGTTGGGCAGTGTCGCTCAACACCAACAGCGACTGATCGCCGGAATGCACCGCGAAGACAGTGTGACCGGGCGTGTGCCCCGGGGCTGGCAACGTGACGATGCCCGGCGCGACCTCCTTGCCGGGCTCGAATTGCGTCACCTGCTTGGCGATATCGGCGAAAATCCGGCGCTGGTTGAGAAACACGACTTTTAGATCCGCCGGCGCGGCATTGAGATTGGCGTCATCAATCCAATAGGACCATTCCGGCGCCGGCACCATGATCTCGGCACGGGGAAAGATCAGCGCGTTGTCCTTGTCCTTGATGCCGTTGATGTGGTCGGGATGGAAATGCGAAATGACGATCGTGTCGATCTCTCTCGGGTCAATTCCTGCCGCGGCGAGGTTGTTGCGTAACGCGCCGGCTGACGGCGCAATCTGGCCGCCCGTGCCGGTATCCAGGAGCACGACCTTTTTTCCGGTATTGACTATCAGCGTCGTGAATGGCGTCGCCAGCTTGTCGTGCGGCATAAACGCCGTATCGAGCGCCTCTTCGACTTGCGCGAACGGCGCATTGACGATGAACTTGTCGTCGATAGGCCGGTACCAGATGCCGTCATAGAGCGCGGTAAGCTCATAGGAGCCGATCTTGTAGCGGTAAACCCCTGGCGTTGCGGCACCGCGAACCGGTGCTTCAGCCTTTGCTGTTTTGGCCGAAGCCGCGAGCGTTGCGGCCGCGCCGATGAGATCACGCCTTGTCACTTTCGGCATATCGCATTCCCTTGTTTCGCAGCCCCGTTGCGCATTGCATAATAACCAAAATGCCTTGCCGATATTCCCCTTGCTTTGCGGCCTAAGGGCGCGGCACTGCCCGAAGAAATTGTTACGCCATCGCCAGTCCGTTGTAAGGTTGCGTTGCGATATTGCGGCATCGCCCTTGGCCTCGAAGGCCGCCGATAGCACGCGGGGCACGCAATAGTTCAGGGAGGAAAAGGTGAGAACTCCGATCGGATCCGCAATGACCGTCGCCAGCGCGGCGATCGCAATCCTCTTGACGCTGGGAGCTTTCTCAATGTCCGCCGCAGCGACCTTCGTCTACGTGTCCGATGCCGACGATGCGACCATCGACGGCTATGTCATGGACTCAAAGACTGGCGCGTTAACTTCGGTCGGCAAGGCCGACGCGGGCAAGACCGTAATGCCGATGGCAGTATCGCCAAACAAGAAATTTCTTTATGCCGTCGTGCGCTCGCAGCCCATGCGCGTCTTCAGCTACGCTATCGACGGCAAGACCGGCGCGCTGACGCAAAAAGCGACGGCGCCGCTGCCGGACAGCATGGCCTACGTTTCAACGGACCGGAGTGGCCGCTTTCTGCTCACCGCTTCCTACGGCGGCGACAAGGTCGCAGTGAGTCCGATCGGTCCGGACGGTCTCGTGACTGCCGAAGCGATCCAGGTACTACCGACCGGCCGCAATGCGCATTCAATCCTGGCCGATCGAACTAACCGCTTCGTCTATTCGGCCAATCTCGGCGCCAACCAGGTGCTGCAATTCGCGTTTGATGCCAAGAGCGGCAAGCTCACGCCCCTTGATCCTCCAGCGGTGAAACCCGAGCCGGGACACGGACCGCGCCATCTTGCATTTTCGCCGGACAACAAATTTCTCTACGTGCTCAACGAGCTCTCCGGCCATGTCACGCAATATGCGATCGATAACGCCAAAGGAACGCTGACAATGATCGATTCGGTGCCGTCGGTGCCGCCCGAACTGGGCATGAAATGGGGTCAGCCGCAGGCGCCGGCCGGCGCCGCACCCGCGCCCTCCGCAGCGGCGTCGAACCCGGACGAGAAGCCGGCGATCTGGGCCGCCGATCTGCGCCTCACACCGAACGGGAAATTCCTCTATACGACCGAGCGCAACACCAACAAGATCGCGCTCTTCACGGTGGCGCCGCGGACCGGCAAGCTCAGTTACGTCACTAATTTTGCCACCGAGCGGCAGCCGCGCGGAATCAATATCGATCCCAGCGGACGATTTCTCGTTGCTTCGGGTGAGAAATCAGATCGGTTGTCGGTCTATCGGATCGATCAAGCAAGCGGAAAGCTGAGCGAACCGGCGCGCTATCCGGTGGGCAAGGGCGCGAATTGGGTGGAGATCGTCGAGGTTAAGTGAAAGGGCAATCCGCCTTGTCGCGTTGGTTTGTTTCGGGTCATTTTTGGCTGGCCAAAAGCGCACCAAACGCCAGCCGTTGTGCGGAAATGCATTATTACACCGGCTGACGTTCGGGAATTGGCGGAACAAAGTATTGCTGAATGAGTTCCATCCGCGACTTACGTCAGCATGAATACATAAGAAGCCTTGCTTCTTATTGAGCTTCCACTGATTGTCCGAGCAAACTCGGACAGGTTGCATTGGACCAAGGAGAAGCCTCGGTCCCCAATATTGGGAGGCTCACAATGTCCTGCGTGTGGCTGCGTCATATCCTCAAAACCAGCCGCGCACCGGCGGCGGTAATTGTTAATCAAGATCGGCGTCGCCTCGTTGGCGCGGCGGCGCTTGTTCTCGCCGCAGCCGAGCTTGGCCTGACGGGCTCGGCGTCGGCCCAAACCAAATCGTTTAATCTGCCGGCAGTCAAACCCGGGACGAGCACGTCATTCGGACCGCTCAAGCAGATCGATGCCGGCCTCCTCAATGTCGGCTATGCCGAAACCGGCCCGGCCAATGGCGCTCCTGTCATTTTGCTGCACGGCTGGCCTTACGATATTTACAGCTTTGTTGATGTCGCTCCTGTGTTGGCGTCGGCAGGATATCGCGTCATCGTGCCGTATATCCGCGGCTACGGCAGCACGCGCTTCCTCTCGAGCAACACGGTGCGCAACGGCCAGCCGTCGGTGGTCGCCGTCGACACCATTGCCTTGATGGATGCGCTCAAGATTGAGAAGCCGATCCTCGCGGGCTTCGATTGGGGCGCGCGCACTGCCAACATCATCGCCGCGCTGTGGCCGGAGCGTTGCAAGGCGATGGTCTCGGTGAGCGGCTATCTGATCGGCAGTCAAGAAGCCGGCAGGATGCCGCTGCCGCCGAATGCCGAGCTGCAATGGTGGTACCAATTTTATTTTGCTACGGATCGCGGCCGCGACGGCTACGACAAATACCGGCACGATTTTTCGAAGCTCATTTGGCAGCTCGCCTCGCCAAAATGGGACTTCGACGATGCCACCTTCGATCGTAGCGCCGCGGCGTTCGACAATCCGGATCACGTTGCGATTGTCATCCATAATTACCGTTGGCGCCTCGGCCTCGCGCAAGGCGAGGCAAGATATGACGATCTGGAAAAGCGCCTTGCGCAATCTCCGGTCATCGCGGTCCCGACGATCACGCTCGAAGGCGACGCCAACGGTGCGCCGCATCTAGAGCCCAGCGCATATGCGACGAAATTCACTGGCAAATACGAGCATCGGACGATCGCGGGAGGCATCGGTCACAACCTGCCGCAGGAGGCGCCTCAGGCGTTTGCCCAAGCTATCGTCGACGTTGCCCAAGGCTGATCGAAGTTCGCGTCGGCTTTCGATCGCTCCGCTGATCGAAACTGTGATCCGTGATCGCGAGATTGACGTGTCGTCATGTTAAGCCGTTTCGCCGCCCGTTCTAGCCATTGGTCGGATGTCGTCCGTTTACACCTTGACCGGCCGACGTTCAGGCATTGTCATTCCCTCTTCCTCGCGGGATGATGAAACGAGACGAGCACAGCCTCTGGTCCTTAAAGACTCAGGTTTTAGGGAGGACTTGAATGATCAAAAACTTCTTTGTGAACGGCGCTCCGGCATCGACTGATGCTCCACCCGACACGCCATTGCTTTGGGTGCTCCGCGAGGGATTGAAGCTCACCGGCACAAAATTTGGCTGCGGCGCCGGCCTGTGCGGCGCCTGCATGGTGCATATCGACGGCAAACGCGCCTTCTCCTGTCAAACGCAAGTTTCGGAGATCGCCGGCAAGTTAGTGACGACGATCGAGGGATTGTCGCCGGATTCAAGCCACCCCGTGCAGAAGGCCTGGCTCGCCGAGCGCGTGCCGCAATGCGGCTATTGCCAGTCCGGGCAGATCATGAGTGCGGCCGACCTGCTCAGGCACAATCCAAAGCCAAGCCGCGAGCAGATCATCGAGCATATGAGCACCAATATCTGCCGCTGCGGCACCTATCAGCGTATCGTGCGAGCGGTTGAGCGCGCGGCGCGGGAGGCCTGATATGAACACACATATAAGAAAAATCCCGATGGCGATTTCACATCGTCAAATTTCCCGACGCCAAATCATGATCGGCGCCGCCGGCTTGTCCTTTGCGATCGCATCAAGCCGTGGAGGGATTGCCGCGGAGATCACGAGCGAGCGCGGGGGGAAAGCTCTCACTCCATGGGTCAGCATCGCACCCGACGGAACCATCACCATCATGTCGGCGGCGACCGAGATGGGGCAGGGCTCAATGACCTCGCTGCCGCTGATTATCGCCGAAGAGCTCGACGCCGATTGGAGCAAGGTCAAAATCGTGCCGGCGCCGGTGATCGAAGAAATTTACGGTAATCCCGGTTTTGGCGGCATGATGTACACAGCAGGCTCCAATGCGGTGAGGAGCTATTACGACAATTTGCGGTTATTTGGCGCGCAGGCGCGCCGTGTGCTGCTCGATAACGCTGCGCGAAAGCTCGGCCTCCCGGTCGATGAATTGACCACTGAACCGAGCGCGGTCGTGCATAGCAAATCAGGCCGCAAGCTGAGCTATGGCGAAATTGCAGAGTTTGCCGAAATCCCGGCGCAAGCGCCGCAGATAAAACCGGAAGATCTGAAGAAACCGGCAAACTTTCGCCTGATCAGCAAGGACGTGATGCGCGCCGAACTGCCGCGCAAGATCAATGGCAGCGCACAATATTCGATCGACGTGCAAGTGCCGGGCATGCTCTACGGCGCCGTTTTAAGGGCGCCGGTCGAAGGTGCTGCGCCTGACAAATTCGATGAAGCCAAGGTCATGGCGGTTGCCGGCGTCGTCAAGGTCGTAAAGCTTCCTTACGGCGTTGGCATCCTCGCCATGACGCCATGGGCAGCTTTCACGGCGCGCCGCGCGATCGAATCGAGCATGGTTTGGAATCGCGACGGCAAAGCGTGGAGCTTCGATAGCGAGCAAGGGCTGCAAAATTTTGCTGCCAGCGCACGCGATCCGAACGCCAAAGCGACCGACTGGTTCAAGCTCGGCGACGCGCGCGCCGAAATGGCGAAGGCGGCCTCGACATTCGAGGCCGAATATCTCTGCGATTACGCCTATCACGCGCAGATGGAGCCACTCAACGCGGTGGCTTCAGTGACGGCATCAGGCGATGCCGCCGAAGTGTGGTGCGGCACGCAGAGCCAGACTTTGGCACTCGAGGCCACGGCGGATGCGCTTAAGATCGAGCGCAGCAAGGTCAAGCTCCACGACACGCTGCTCGGCGGCGGATTCGGCCGAAGAGGTCCACGCGACATGGATTATTTGATCGATGCGGTCCTACTTTCTAAGGCCGTCGGCAAGCCGGTGAAATCGATGTGGACGCGTGAGGACGACATCCATAACGGGCGCTTCCGGCCTCTGTCGGCACATTATCTACAAGCCGGCTTCGATGCATCCGGCAAGCTCATGACGTGGCAGCACCGGCTGGTGGGGGACCGCGTGACACCGTTCGCCGATCCGGTGCGTTATGAAAAAGCCGGCCATAAAGACTTCATCCTGATGCTTGGCGCTGACGCCAAGGGCTATGATGTCCCGCACCAGTTGGTGGAGCAAGTCTACGAGGACACTGGTATTCGCACCGCGCCGCTGCGCGGCATTGGATTCACTGCCAACAAGTTCGCGACCGAGACCTTTATGGACGAGATCGCCTACAAGCGCGGTGTCGATCCAATGAAATACCGACTTGACCTGCTGGCCAACACGCCTCGCGGCCACAAGGTGCTGGAGCGGGCGGCGCAGATGGCCGACTGGGGCCGCCAGCGCGATGGGCGCGGTCTCGGCGCCTCCTATATCGACTATACGGATACCCAGGTCGCAGCCGTAGTCGAAATCTCGATCGATCGCGCCAACGGCAAAATCAAAGTCCACAATGTCTGGTGCGCGATCGATTGCGGTGTTGCGGTGCAGCCGGACAATGTCATTGCGCAGACCGAGAGCAGTATCGTCTACGGCATCGGGCTCGCGTTGACCGAGCGCATTAGCATCAAAGATGGCGCGGTCGAGCAGTCGAACTTTTACGACTACATCGTGCCGCGCAATCACGATGTGCCACCGATGCAAGTGGAGGTGATCCAGACCGACAATCACCCGACCGGAGTTGGTCAGATGGCCACACCGGCGATAACGCCTGCGGTCGCAAACGCCGTGATGGCTCTGACCGGCGTGCGTTTGCGCCACGCGCCGTTTACTGAGGAGCGCGTGAAGAAAGCGCTTACCTAGACGGCATCGGGACTGCTGAGAAATCGCAAAATGCTGCGCTTAAATCCGCGGCGCGCATTCGCTATCGGTCCGGCGAAAACCTCAACTATCATATTGCATCGTGTACAGACCGGCATTGTAGTCGGTGCAATAGATAATCCCATCGCGGTCGACGAAAACGTCGGTCGACTGAACCACGCAAGCGCGGTTCGGCCGGGTATCCATTAACCGCGCCGGCCTTGGCGGCACGAGAGCGCCGACTTCCGTCGGCCGATATGAATCGCCGATGTCGAAAATCCGAACACCGGCATTTTGATAAGTCGCGAAAATGAGATTCGAACTGATAAAACTGCCGGGCCGATTTTCATGGAGATTATGCGGCCCGAAATGACCGCCTTTGGCGACGTAGTTCGTCTCGTTCGGTGTCGGGAAAGTCGAAATGCTGACCGGATTGTCCCGCTGGCGGATATCGAAAACCCAGATCAGCTTCAAGCCGTCTTCTTGATGATCGAGCACGGCTTCATCCAAGACAATCAAAAGATCGCGGCTGGGCAGGGGGAGGCAGTTGTGCGTGCCGCCGCCGAACGGCGGCGACCAGTTGCGATGGGTGATCAGTTTTGGCGCAGCGCGATCGGCGATATCGAGCACGACGAGTCCGGCGTCGCGCCAAGCGCCATAGGCGATATCGCCATTGATGATGGCATGGTGCAGACCGTACCGGCGCGATGGCGGCCAACTCGGCGATTCTCCGCCCGCCCGATTCATACCGGGCAGCCAATAGCGCCCGGCTTCGCACGGATGCGCCGGATCGCTCATATCGACCGTCAGGAATATGTAGTCGGTGAAGCCATCGAGCAGCGCGGAAACATAGGCCCAGCGCCCGCCGACGTACCAGATGCGATGAATGCCGCCGCCCTCCACCGGCAGGAAGCCGATCTGGCGTGGCATCGCCGGCTGTGAAATGTCGTAGACGATGAGCCCCGCGGTCCAGTCGCGTGTCGGTCGCTTCGAAGGCGCGGTTTCCGCCGTTCCGACGGTTGCACCGATGGCGCCGCGATAGTAAGCGCGCTCGTCGGCAAATTCCGCAGCCGCAAACATATCCTTGGCATTAACGACGAGCAGGAGATTGTCGTGCGTCTGCAGGTGGATGTTCCAGGTGCCCGGCGGGGCGGGAACGTAATTTACAGGCTGCAGGTGCCGCGGATCGCGCACGTCGACGATGCTAAAGCCCTTCGAGAACATGTGCCCGATATAGGCGTGGCCTTGAGCGACCATGATCTGCACGCCGTCCGGGCGGCCGCCCTGATCGGAATAGCCGAGTAGTCGCATGTTTCGCGCGTAATCGGGCTTGGGTAATTCTTCGATCATCGATAAGCCGCCAAAAAATTCGGCACGGCGATCCAGTCGAGCATCGCGCCGTCGCTTTGCAGCAAATCATGCATGCGGCGCTCTTCATCAGTCGCAAGGTTGACGCCAAGCTGGCAGCCAAGCTTGCGTCCGTGCAGGACAATGGCGTTGCCGATTGGCTGACGTTCGGCATTGTAAGCTTTCAGCGCGGCATCAATATCCTCGTGATCTTTTAGATGCTTTGCCAGTGCTTGCGCGTCGGTCGCGGCTTTGGCCATGCCGAATCCCATATGGGGCCGCGCGTTGGCGGCGGCGTCGCCGACGAGCGCCACGCGGCCATAGACGACGGCCGACGCGGTGAAGTCGTAGATGGGCGTGAAGAAAGGCTGCCTGATCTTCATCACGCAATCGAGGAAAGCTTCAGGCATGATCTCGCGCGCCTCGGCGCGCATTTGCGCGATCAAGTCCTTGCGCACCAAAGGCGGCGGCACGGAATAGGGGTGTTGCACGCCATTCTCGTCAACGCACATTTCACGAAGCCGAGCGGCGTCAGCGACCCGGTACCAAATGACGTTGTAGCGGCGCTTGCCAGGCGTGAGATCGTCGTCGAAACCGGCGATCGGGTAACCGATCACCTGTTGGTGCTTGGGCAGGTAAAATGTGAACAGCGGATAGATGCTGCGCAACGTTTGCGGCGCCAAGTCCGATTCATTGGGCGCACCGCGCCATATGTAATAGCCGGCATAGATCGGCTGTACCTGTGGCGCCAGCTGGGCGCGCACACTGGAGCGGATGCCGTCGCCGCCGACGAGAATGTCGGCGTGCTCGATGCGCCCGTCAGCGAATTCTACACGGACGCCTCTGCCGTCCTGGTCGACGCGCTTGAAATTATAGCCAAGGTGGTGGCGGCCCTCGTCGATGGTGGCGCGTAGCAAGCGCTGCAGGCGATCCCATGAGGTAAGGATTTGCCGCAGCGGCCGCTCATCGGTCACGCGGCCATTCTGGTCGATGGCGATGCGCTTGGGAACTTCGACCCCGAGGTTCTTGGTGCCGGCGCCGCTTGCTTCCAGCGCATCGAACAGTTCGGGGTGCCCGGTAATCCCGGCGCCGCGGCCGACCAATTCGACGCTGGAACGCTCATACACATCGACGCTCCAGCCGATCTGGCGCAAGAAGGCTGCCGAAAACAGTCCCGACATCGACCCGCCAATAACAATGGCGCGGCGATTGGTCCGTATTCCCGGTCTCATAAAAGAGTCTCGCTCTCGAGAGCGCCGGGGGCGTGATAGTCAGCTCTCATTGGGTGTTCAAACAAAAGTGTAGCTCGCTCTGCGGGAGTGTCCGGTCGCGAGCCGAACAAGACGCTTTTGGGTCACTCGGGTTTGATGCCGGCGAATTTGATCACCTTGCCCCATTTCTCGGTTTCATCAGCGATCAGCTTGGCGAAATCGGCAGCTGACCCGGGGAGCAACGAAGCGCCGAGTTCGGTAAATCGTGCTTTTGCCGTCGGATCGGCCAGCATCGCATTAATCGCTTTGTTGAGCCTGTCGACGATTTCACTGGGCGTTCCTTTCGGCGCTCCGATTCCGTACCACGCGCTTGCTTCATAGCCCGGCACGAAATCAGCCACGGTCGGCAAATCTGGGACTACCTCGGAACGCGCCGCTGTGGTGACCGCCAATGGCCGCAGCTTCCCGGCTTTAATGAATTCGAGCGAGGTGGGGAGATTGTCGAACATCAGCTGCACGCGCCCGCCCATCAGATCAACCAGTGCAGGACCGCCGCCGCGGTAGGGTACGTGCACAATGTCGACGCCGGCCATCATCTTGAAGAGTTCGCCGGCGACATGCAGCGTCGAACCGATACCAGACGAGGCAAAGTTAAGTTTCCCGGGGTTAGCCTTGGCGTAGCTGATCAGCTCGGGAATGCTGTGGACCGGGACCGACAGGTTGACATCGACGACGTCCGGAAAACGAATGACCCCTGCGACCGGCTCGATATCACGCATGAAATCGAAATTGAGCTGCGCAAAGAGCGCGACATTCGTTGCGTTCGCCGGCGCGGCGAGCAAAAGCGTATAGCCGTCCGGCGCCGCACGCACGACGGATTCGGTAGCGATATTCGTCGCTGCGCCCGGTCGGCTTTCGACGATAAATTGCTGGCCGAGCTTTTCCGACAGCCATTGGCTCGTCAGGCGCGCAGTCATGTCGGCCGATCCGCCAGGAGGGTAGCCGATGATCAAATGCACCGGCCGGGTCGGATAGTCGGAAGCCGACGCGGCGCGCACGGCTGGAACCAGGCTGGCACCCGCGGCGACATGCAGGAATTTGCGGCGCGAAACTTTCATGGCTGGCGCTTTTTTGCGAAGTTGGAAAATCCGCAATATTACTACCGCGTTTTATCCCGCTCCGCGAAGGGGTTGGGGTAAGCGGCGTTTTTGATCTAGCGCGATCTGGCGGCCGTTGTTTCGGGCTAGCGGTAGCGACGCAAAATGAAGACCTCCCGCCGGGACTTGCCGCCACATGCTCGGAAATGCCGGGCTGAAGCTGCACGCGCTCAGCATGACCTCACCCGCACATGCCGAGAAGCGGTATGCTAGGCTGAATTGGCACAGCACGATGCAGGCGGGAAGGCTGATGGTCAGATTTGATATTATTTTGTCGGCAACAATAGGCTTTGCGGTTGCATTCGTGCAAACTGGCTGTGCGCATTCTAAAATCGTGTGGAGTTACTACGATCAGTGCACTCTGGAAAACCCATCGTTCCCGGTAATGGCGGAATGCGGGAAACAAAAGCGCCTCGCGGAATGCGTCCCCAACAACACGTGCTCGCCAGAAGGTACTGCATTCACGGAGTACGTCGACTCGCTGGCGCTTTCAGTAAAAAACAAGAAATTGACCGATGTCGAAGCGATGCGGCGTTACACGGAATATAAATCCGGCGGCGCATCAACATGCACGCGGGTCGGCAATGCGGTGAACTGCTAGGAGCAGACGGAGGCGTGCGCTAATCGAACCATATTGCCCAACTTTGCTGTGACACAGGGCACGTAAAGTGTCCCCAAGCCTGCTATATTTTTCAGTAAGCGTGCATTTCCATTTGCGACTCATTGCGCTTCGCCTGACTAAAGGAGGCAAACAATGAAACGTCGCGATGTTCTTAAGGTTCTTGCTGGCGCGGTGACAATTGCGCCGGGCGGCGCTGCTGCGCAAACGACGGAAAAGATCTATCGCATCGGGACGCTCACGGTCGGGCCGCCGATTCCGGCGACGGCCGGCACCGGAAAAATCCTCGTCGACGGGCTCGCCAAGCGGGGCTTCGACCTCGGCCACAACCTTGCCTATGAAGCGCGCGGCGCTGCCGGCAAAATTGGCCAAATGTCCAACCTGATGCACGAATTGAGAACAGCCAATGTGGACGTAGTGGTCACGGTTGGTTATCCGTCCGCCGCCGCCGCCAAGGCATCGGGCGTCGCCACCGTGATTGCGAGCGGTTCGGGTGATCCGGTGGTGACGGGACTGGTCGAGAGTCTGGCGCACCCTGGCGGCAATGTGACAGGGATCGCCGATGATGCCGCCGCACTCTCCACCAAGCGCCTTGGTTTATTGAAGGCCGTATCGCCGCAACTGCGCCGGGTCGCGATGCTGTGGAACAGAGACGATCGCGGCATGACCCAGCGTTATGACGCCTCGGCAAAAGCGGCGCAGGACCTCGGTGTGGTCGTCCAACCGCTTGGCGTTCGCGAGCCCAACGACTTTGAGGAGGCGTTCGCGGCCATGGACCGCGATGCGCCGGATGCCATCCTGATGGTCACCGACTCGCTTACGCTGCTTAATCGCAAACGCGTATTCGACTACGCCCTCGAGCACCGGCTGCCGGCGATCTATGAGCAGGATTTCATGGCGCGCGATGGCGGCCTGATGTCCTATGGCGCCGACGCCGCAGAGTCTTTTGATCGCGCAGCCGCCCTGGCGGCACGGATTTTTCAGGGGGCAAAACCCGCCGATCTGCCGGTCGAGATTCCCACGCGCTATCTCTTCGTCGTCAATATGAAGACCGCGAAGGCGATGAATTTCACGATGCCGAACAACGTGCTGTCGCTCGCCGACGAGGTGATCGAATAGCAGCGTCGGTTGCTGAGGCGCAGTTGGTCGGCGGCAGTTCAGCGGATGTGACGCGGACGGTGATTTTCGTTCGCGTCGGTTAACCTCGCGACAAGCCGCGACGGCGCGCTACCATTGCCGGCGTGCTGCTGGGAAGGCTTCACCTTTTCCGCACCGGCGTGAGGGCGGTCGCGGCGACGGCGCATGGACCGCGCGCCAACAGCGTCAGGCAATGGTGGATAGGGTAACGAAAGCCGCGTGAATTGCCGAAATAGCTGCGCCATCGAGCCCCCTCTTAAGGCTTAATCCAACTCGGTGCGCTGTAGGGACGGATCGAGGACAGAATGTGGCGGGCCAAATGTTCAAACGCGATAACAAGTTGGGTGACGGAGCAGGCAGGATGGTATTTTTGCTACAGTGCAGGATTATTTTTTGACGGCAGGCGAGGCGCCATATTGGTGCCAACGTCGCTAAAGCCGACGAATTCTTCGTGAAAGACTCATGCTTACGGATCAAGCCGCGTCTTCGCACAATTCATTGTTTAATCAGCTTCATAGCGGGCGATGGAGGCGCGGTTGTTAGGCTCGCGCAGCCCTTCACCACTAATCATCAATTGATCATCGACCCTACGTAATTCGGCCTCGACTCTGAGATTTCATCGATTGTCGTGGGCCAAGGGGGGTTGGGCGACTGGCCGTCGGTCTTGGACGAAGGTCCATTTGGACTGGGGTCAAGGCTGTCGGCGGTCGCTCTCAGCAGATCCATGATCGGCTATGAGCAAAGTCCATATTGCGTCACATTGAAAACCACGTGGAAGGGTAATATCTGCTTTCTAATGTTCGTCGCCGCGATTGTTTGCGCCACCGTTTTCGTCTTGATGACAAAATGATAGCAAAGTTGCTTAGACTTGGTGCTCCTCGTTCATCGCAGCTCGAAGAGGACGCAACGTCCAGGCAACGGCGGTTGCGGCCGCCATGGCACGTGGAGGATCTCGCCGGTTGTTTTGTGATAAAGGCGAAAGGCGGACAGGAACTGGCCTACCTTTATTACGAAGACGATCCCAGCCGGCGGTCGATCGTAAAACTCCTCAGCCGGGACGAGGCTCGGCAAATAGCGGCCGCTATCGCCAGACTGCCGGATCTGGTGCGTAAGATATGAACGCGCCTGCACACGGCCGGCGCTGACTCACAGTCACCCTTCACTTTCGATCTTCTCATTTATTGGCGTGAGTAAGTTAAGTGCACTCGCTATTATTCTTGCTACGGCGCTTTTATGCTCAGCTCCGATCACACTTCATTGGTCGACATCAAAAGCGCCAATGCCTTCAGTTGATACGGCGGACGCGCGAGTTGGCCACCCGCTGACGCCGATGGGCGTCGCTGGAGTCAACCGTCGCTGGCATTGACGTGCAGTCTGCGGCGCCGCGGCGGCGGGTGCAGTCGGCTACGGCTATTAATGGCCGCCGGCTGCGTGGGTATTATCCTTATCCCGTGTGCTACTAGGCGCAATGAACGAGAGAGCGCCGTCCGAACGGCGGCGCTCTTTGTACTCGCTGAAAGGCGTCCTTATCGGCCAGGCCGGCAAGTCTCTCACAACCCGTCCAAGTCAAGGGTCCAACAAGACACTCGAGGGGGCGCCTACACCGGGGAATCCACCGATCATCAAGGGCCGCACCCTCCCAAATCAATGAAACGGTTTCGATTGAAAATCCTCGCGATCGAGAGCCCTTTTACGGCGGTCGGCAAGCAAATCTTTGATCTGAATCAAACCAGAGCCAAACAATAGAGGGTTTGATGCTCGCCGAACCGGGCGGAACAGCCACGCTTCCATCGGCGTGCCGGGGAACGCTCGGCCGAACCAGGGATCTGATCGATGAGCTTGTGCAGAGTCGAGTGGCTGTCTCATTGATGAGTGAATGAACTTAGGTTTGCCCATCCGAGCGATCGTTTGAGGATAAAAAGGGAGAACAACAATGTTTTTCGTCCAGGAAGGCTTCACCTATCGAAATTTCCTGTTGGACGCTCTCGCAATATTTGTTTTCATCGTATGGTTTTGGCTGCTCATTACGGTTGCTGCTGATCTATTCCGGCGCCACGACATTTCCGGCTGGATCAAGGCTATCTGGGTGATCGCGTGGATCGTGTTTCCATACCTCGGCGTGCTTGCATATTTGATCTTTCAAGGAAAGGGTATGGCGGAGCGGAACGTCCAGCAGGCGCAACAGGCACGCGACGAACTCAGGCGCGTCGTAGGCTTCAGTGCTGCAGATGAAATCGAGAAGCTCGATCGACTTAAGAAGGCGGGATCGATCAGCGACGCTGAATTTACCCGACTGCGCGCTCGCCTCGTGTAGTAGAGCGGAGGGCACGTGATTTCGGCTCTTACCTGTAAGTAAGAGGGTGGCAGTGGATCACTGCGCGTGTTTGGTTAAAGACAACCGTTTTATCCCCAGTGCGAAAAGGGTTGAACTGGGTGTGCTCGGCTAGGTTGGCCGCACCTTTGTTCATGTCTTCAGCATAGATGGATAGCTGATAGAATATCTCGTGGCTTAACCCTAAAAATTGGCGCTTTTTCATACTGGATCGACGGAACCGTTTTTTGTTATGTATAAGGTCATGGCACGGGGCGATCGCGATGTTGGTCCGGGAGCGCTCTACACCTAACGGCGGGTCTTGGTCCCTGGCGAACGAGTTCTTGCTCGCCGTGGCTGTCGGCATTGGTTATTTCCTTGCAGCGCGGCTTAGTCTCGGATTGCTGCTGCAGCCTGATGGCGTTGCGGTGTTCTGGCCGGCAGCGGGAATTTCCTCTGGCTTTCTGATTGCTCTTGGGCCTCAGGTGCGGCTGCCGCTGGCTGTGGCTGTGGTCGCGGCAACTATCGCAGCCAATCTCATGGGCGACCGAAACATCTCGGCGGCGCTCTGCTTCGCAATTTGCAACGCCGCAGAAGCGCTCATTGCTGCGGCGATAATCCAGTATCGTTTCAGCGCAGAATTTCATCTCGATCGCTTGCAACAGGTCCTTGCTCTGCTCGCTGCAGCCGTGGTCGCCACCCTAATTTCTGGAATAGGCGCAGCAATCGCCTATAAGCAGTTCCATAGTCCAACCGTGCCGATGCTCACCGTTTGGCGGCATTGGTTCGCGTCCGATGCGGTCGGGATTATCGCGGTCGCCCCGCTCGTGATCGGGTTGAGCAATGTGGCGCGCAACTCGCTGCGACGCCGCGAACTGATCGAAGGCACGTCAGCACTTGTGCTGCTCGCTGCGATGACAGGAATAATCATCTCGCTTCCCAAAGAGCCTTGGGAAACGCTCGTGCCAGGGGCGTTGCTGTTCCCTATCTTGTTATGGCTTGCCGCTCGATCGCGACCGGTCTTTGCTGCTGCTGGAGCCTTCATCGTTGCTCTTACAATAGGTTGGGCGACAATCTTCGAGATCGGTCATTTCGGCGATAAGACGCTGCCGATTGATGACCGCATCTTGCAAGCGCAGGTTGTTATTCTATTCATGACGCTCGGTGCGCTCGTTCTGGCCGCGCTCTTCGCCGAACGGCGGCATCACGAGGCGGTGCTCATGGAGAGCGAAGCGCATCTTGCTCGCGTGAACAAGATGCTGGAGCGCGAACGCGACAACAAGCTGATGAACCTTGGGGCCGCGATAAGCGCCATTTCCCATGAACTGAAACAGCCGCTGACCGCGATCGTGACCAAAGGCTCGGCGGCCCGGCGCTTCCTGCAACGAACGCCTTCCGACATTCCACGGGTGCAAGGGATATTGAATGAGATTGTCAATGCCAGTTTTCGTGCCAATGAAGTGCTCGAGAGCGTCCACGACCTGTTTGGGCACAACGATCAGGAGCCGCGGCCGACCGATATTAATGGCGTTATCCAAGAGGCACTCAACCTTTTGCACAACGAATTGCAGCGTCATCGCATCACGGTTCTGACGGATCTGACTGCGAATCTCCCGGCGATTCTCGGCCACAAGGGACAGCTTCAGGAGGTCGTTTTCAACCTGATCCAAAACTCAATCGACGCAATGGAAGTCGTTACTGAAAGCGGTCGCGTGTTGCAGATCCAAAGCGAACTTCGCGGCCGGGATGCGATTGCGATTTCAATCGAAGATTCTGGCAAGGGTATCGATTCTGAAATAATCGACAGCATGTTCGATGCCTTCGTCACGACAAAGACAAAAGGCAAGGGACTTGGCTTGGCCATATCAAGGATGATTATAGAGCGCCACAACGGCCAGCTTACCGCAGCATCCAATGGGAGAAGCGGCGCGCTTTTCCAGATTCTCTTACCAGCGAAGACCGAGCAACAGCCTGCCAATCAAGTGGCATGAGCCGTTATCTATGCGCGGCGTCGCCTTGATGCTTCGCCTGTGCGAGCGCTTGCGGTTTCCGAATCTAAATTCATCGTCCGCTGATGGTTTACTGGACGACAAACCGCGGGTTGCATAAACTGACATCCCTCTTCGGAAAACCGGAGGATTTTGATTTAAGTCAAGGTCGTCTCGTGGGAGGTCTCGATTAATGCTTCTTATCGGACGCAAGTCGGGCTCGACTACAAACGCATGTGTCGCCTTAATAACAGTGGGGTTGGCTTGCGTCACATGTGATCAATCACTCAGACCCGTATCGTCAAAGGTGCGTAACAGGCGAAAATGCCTTGCGCTCTGAGAGCAGCTATGTTGCTCGATGTGCAATGAACATGGATGATGCGTCTTGACATCGAACGGCACGAACAACGGCTATTTAGTATGCGTCGTCGATGACGATTCGGACATTCGCGATGGTTTGAAGATCTTGTTGGAATCGGTCGGTATTTCTTCCGTTTGCTTTAGCTCGACTAGAGAGTTCCTGGAAAGTCCGCAACTCGGGAAAGCAAATTGCTTGATATTGGACGTTCGGATACCGGGGCTAGGCGGGCTCGATCTGCAAGTGGAACTAGCGAAGTTGGGGGTACGAGTTCCGATCATTTTTATAACCGCTCACGGCGATATACCAATGTCGGTTCGCGCGATGAAAGCAGGGGCGATCGAATTTTTGACCAAGCCATTTCGCGAGCAGGATATCCTAGACGCGGTTCGCTTGGCGCTCGAGCGGGATCGTCTGCGGCGAAGCCAAGAGGAGGAATTGCACGACTTGAGGGCCCGCTTCGAAATACTGAGCGAACGCGAACGCGAAGTAATGAAATATGTCATTGCAGGTTTGTTGAATAAACAAACAGCCGCCCGAATAGGGGTCAGCGAGGTTACGGTAAAGGTCCATCGCCACAACCTGATGATCAAATTGGGCGCGAAGTCGCTGCCCGATCTGGTGAGGATAGCCGATCTGCTCGATGTCCATCCGGAAGGCGGCATTGCCTCAGAACGAATGGCAACTGAATAAAATGACGGGGGCGGAATTGTCTGAAGCGACGACGATTTCGATCATCGATGATGATGCCTTGGCTCGCGACGGCATCAGGGAGCTAGTCGAGTCGTTGGGATACGAGGCTGTTACGTTTGTTTCGGCCGAGCATTTCCTTGAATCGGAAGTCATCGCCAAAACGGCCTGCCTGATTACCGATATTCAGATGCCGGGGCTAAGCGGACTTGAACTGCAGGAAGCGCTCCAAGCGCAAGGCTATCGCACACCCGTTATTCTCATCACCGCCTATCCAAGCGAGCAGCAACGCAACCGCGCTCTCAGCGCCGGCGCTATCGGTTTCCTCAGCAAGCCTTTCGAAGAACACTCACTCGTCGAATGCTTAACGCTGGCAATGGACTGCGCGCATGAGGCGATGCGTTAACGAGGTGATTCCGATAGCGAAAAAGACATTGTAAGCCGGACCATAGTGGTCTTTCATCGCTAAACCAAAGTATAGTCGTTCATCCAAATAGATCGGCGGATCCCACGCCTTTCGTTATCCCCATTCAACATCGGTATGTCATACACTCAACTTAGAGGGGGTTGAGGGGCATTCGTTGTATTTTGTTCAAATTGGTAGGAGTGCGAGTCATGCTGACACATTCCGCGCTGGTTAAGAATGCCTTCCATCCGTCAGCACTGCGAACTGTCCCCGGCCAACTAAAACAGACATCTGCGACGAAACACGACGACGAGTCGCTCGACCGCCTGATGCATTTCGTCGGTGCGACCATATACTACCCGCGCAGAATGGAAATCGTGCATGAGGACGAAGCCGCGGACCGGCTCTACAAAATTGTCAGCGGGACTGTTTGCACATACAAGATACTCAGTGACGGACGTCGGCAAATTGGCAGCTTTTATTTGCCAGGCGATGTGTTCGGGCTCGAATCCGCCGAAGAACATACTCTAGCGGCCGAAGCCATTACCAACGTTAAACTTCTGATCATCAAGAAAAGCACGCTTACCGACTTGGCGAAACAGAGCGCCGCAATGACATATGAGCTTCTTCAGCTCACCGCGCGTGAGCTTGCCCGCGCGCAGGGCAGGGTGCTCCTGCTGTCGTCCAAGAGCGCGCAAGAGCGTGTTGTCGGCTTCCTTTTCGAAATGTCGAAGCGCGCATCCTCAGCCGAAAATACGGTCGAATTGCCGATGTCGCGCCAGGACATCGCCGACTATCTTGGTCTCACGATCGAGACCGTCTCGCGTGCCTTATGGGCTTTAGAAAACTCGGGTGCGATTGAGATTTTGTCACGGAGGCACATCGCCTTCCGCGACCGGTCCGCCCTCATGCGATTGCAGCAGTGAAGCTGGGGCTACGACAACGCCCTGTGCAAATTGGCGAACGAATAAAAAGCCGCATTTGGCTCGGCAAATGGTTTAGCCGCCGAGTTTCCTCGCCGGCGGGCACTTCTTCCCAAATCATGCCACGATAGAGTTGTCGGCTGGCCAGCCAGCCCGCGTCCTCATGCGAAGCTTGCAGGCTCTCTCGTATTACTTCGGAGAGGAACATCGGGGCAGTTTCGCTACCCTTGATATCGTTGTATCAAACACCATGACCGATGCCATTGAACTTCTTTCCACGCGAAAGTCTGTCAAAGCAGTCGAACTGAAAGCTCCTGGCCCATCCGCCGGCGAAGTCGACAAGCTTCTGACCATCGCTTGCCGAGTGCCGGATCACGGCAAGCTCACGCCGTGGCGCTTTATCGTGTTCGAAGGTGATGCGCGACTCGCGGCTGGTGCCGCCATCGCAGCCGCGTTCCGCGCCAAATATCCGGACGCCAAACCTGAACAGGTCGAGTTCGAGCACAGGCGTCTCGCGCACGCCCCGCTGGTTGTCGCCGTGGTCAGTCGGGCCGCGCCTCACGGGAAAATTCCGGAATGGGAGCAAGTGCTCTCCGCGGGCGCCGCGGCTATGAACCTTGTCCTCGCCGCGCATGCACTCGGATATGGGGCAAACTGGATCACCGGTTGGTATGCTTATGATCGCGGTGTGCTCGACGCTCTCGGCCTGGCATCGCACGAGCGCATCGCTGGATTCATTCACATCGGTACGTCGTCGGGCTCGGCTCAGGATCGGCCGCGACCGCCGCTGAGCGAGATTGCCACTCGGTTCTCGGCTTAGATGCGAATAACGTGCGAATTACTCGCGTCTTAATTTATCCTGCATCGGACATCGATCAATTGCGCCAGCACTCAGCGTTTCCAGCACGATGGCGCTCGGAAACCAACGCGGGATTGCCCAATTTGCATCGTATTGTGATCGAATTTCGTAACAACATTTGTCGCTGGATATGGAGGAAGAGCCATGTCAGCGCGAATCTCGCAGTCGATTGCTACAATCGCGGTTGGTTCGACGATTTTAGCTTCGTGTTTTGCCGTCGGCGTACCAGCCAACACGGCCGTTGCGGCCGACTGCCTGACTGCTCCAAATCCCTCCACGCCGTCGAACGGCCACTGGTACTATCGCACAGATCGAACACAGCAGCGTAAATGTTGGTACTTACACACCGACAATGAACCTTCCGCACGAAGCGCAATGCAGGTTGCGCGCGCAACGCCGCCAGCCAAACCACTGCAATCGGGAGGGGCGGCGGATCCGTATTCACTTGCGAGCTTCAAGGACTTCATGGCGCAGCACGGAGGGGCCAACCTGTCTAATCAAGACATCGAAAAACTCTATGCCGAATTCCTGGAATGGCGCCGCGCCAAAAATTAGGACGTCGATGGTAAGCCCGTCGTAAACGCCGGCGACGTGCGCAACGAGGTGTCCTAATTTGCTAAAGCGCACGCAAGAAGCTTGATGCCGCGCGCATCTCAGCCTCGGTCATCTTTGGCTCAAGCGCACGACGAATGTCGCATAGCCCGGCTGCAATGGTCTTGAATTTATCAGCGAGCTTTTCGATGTCAGTCACCGTATATTCGCGGTTCTCGGGCGGTCGCTCTGGCCATTCACAGCGCGCTGTGCCGCGCACCTCAACAGTTAAGGTGCGACGGTTAAAACACGACCATATGCCGTGAGCGAGAAAATTGTGATCCCTGCACGGAAGAATGGCCTCGTTGAGAAGATTTTTGATTTTCTCAGTCTGCGGCAGACCGCTGCCGCGATGGTGTTTAATCAAGATGATTATCTTTCCCGTACCACTCTCTGATGCCGTCCATTGATTCTCGGGTCGGTCGCCGAAACCCGGCTTCTTCGGGTTGATGGCATCAATCAACAAACGGACCTCACGCTCGAATGCCGCATAAACAAACATCATCCGTGCGAACGCGATGGCGTGTGGCGCAATTTCATCAGGGTCGGGAAAGGCGACATCGTTACGGTCCATATGGAATCGTCTCTATCAGCACGGCGGTTAGTGGCGTAGTGGTTTAACTTAGCCATGTTCATCGCGATTCGCCGCGTCTCATCGCCGAATATGGAAACCCTCAGCATTTGCAGTTGAGGACGGCCGTATACGCGGAGGAGGCGGCTGGGTTCTTGCTAATGCTTTGTTTTCAAGCCGACTTTGAAGCCGAAGTGGGCGTAGCATTATCCATCGCACGGCCGTAAAAAAGCCCTGCCGTGGCCGCACACTTTCTCGGTCGGACTGGTCCGCCCCCGCACATCGTTGAACGGAAGGGTAGGGGCGACTGTGAAGAGCCACCGCTTTTCATGCCGGTTCGGCAACCCAACAGGCGCCGTATGGGGAGAGTCGGCTCTGTATGGGGGACGAAGGCAAAGCTGCCGGTTACTCACCTGGCCGGCGGCTTTGCTGTTTGTGGGCGAATCAGGATAACTAGTGGCACGCGCTGATTGCTCACGCCTTTCCTTCCTATCTGACTGAACGCGTGGGATCGGCGCGAGCATTTCAAAACATTCGGCAGAACCTGGCCTCGGTGAAATTACCGAGGCCTTTTTTTGGCAGCGCCGGCGACTTATCCAATGGTTTAGGCGCAAACCATGGTCATGCATGCTAGGAGACGTCCGCCCTTCACTTTGAAGGCAAACTTCCAAATCCCCTCCCTGAGGCCCCGCTCGAGCGCTGGGGCTTCTTTTTTTGTCCAGTGCAGGTGGCGTGTTCATTCCGCGCGTGGCGCTACGAGCACAATTGCTCGCGTCAGCGGCGTTTGCGGTGTCAGGCCAGCGGCAATGCCAGCTGCGAGTGCGCAGAATATTGCCCCCGCAGAACAGCCGTCACAGGCTGATGCGTGCTGCGCTTTACCTGACCCGGCAGCAAAAACACTTCTGTGTCGCGGTCTCGCTGGCAAACAATCGCGACGTGGTGCGATTACTGCGCAGCGCGGGCGGCGAATGGAACGCGGGCTCCCGACGCTACCCAGTGATCATAATCTTGAAATTTCAGACCTAGCTTTTCGTAACTCACCCTAAGGTAGCCGTCGCGGCCCCGTGTCACTGCTCCCGGCGCGACCTGCGCGACTTCCTGTGCCATGACGCCCACATATGACGTCTCGCTGCCGTTATAGCTGAAGCGGTAGAAGCCAAGGCCGTCGTTCAGATAACCAAGAAGAACGATGTCGTGCTTCAGTCTGATATCGGAGCGACGTCCGCCGCCGCGCCCCCCGCCGCGACCGCCGCCACCGCGATGACCGCCGCCGCCCCGGAAGCCACCACGGCCGCCGCCGCCAATGGCGCGCATGCCGCCACCACCGCCGCGACGTATCCCGCCGCGACCACCAAGGTTGGCGTGTTGCCTACCGCCCGCACGATGCGAGGGCCGCGCGTTCGAGGCGCGATGGGAAGGTCGTGCGTTCGAGGCACGATGCGAAGGCCGCGCGTTCGACGCACGATGCGACGGTCGCGCATTGGCACTTCCACGTTGACCTTGGCCCCGATGCGAGACCTGTGCTCCTTTGTTGGGACGATTGCGTTCGCCGAGATTGCCGCCGCCGGGCCTATTACCAGGCTTGGCGCCCGGATTGAGGACCTGTTGACCACGGTTGCCGCGGAAGTCGCGCTGAGCGCCCCGATTGCCAGCGTTCTGGCGGTGTTCGACTCGCGGCTGCCACCTGTTGCCGCCGCCGGCGATCGGATGGGCAGGCCGATTCCCGGGCGGGGTGATGTTGATGTTGTTGCCGCCGCCGCTCCAATTGATGTTGCCGCCCCAATAACCTCCCGACCACCAGTTGCCGAGCGCATAGCCGGCGCCGAAGGCAAGCCCGGTGGCAAGGAGGCCGTAGCCGATATAAGGCGGTGGCGGCCAGTAATAGGGCGGATAGTCCGGATAAGGCCACGCGCCGTAGACCACGGCGGGATCGTAATAGGGTACGTAAACCGTTTCCGGGTCCGTTGGCGCAATGGCAATGACCTGCTTGCCTTGCACCTCATTGACCGTGACAGTCTGTTGCTTGGTTGATTTGAGTTTGTCGTTCGCTTGAGCTTTTGCGCGCAGGCGCTGGATGGCGTCCATCACGTCGGGCTGCTGAGCAACAACCGCATCACCAAGCTTCTCCGTCCAGTCGAGCTTCTCGCTCATCATGGCGAGAACACTTGGCGTTGCCGCTAATGATTTGATGCTGTCGTCCCAATCTTCCTTGGCAAGCGCCGCCTTGAGCTGATCGCCCTTGAGGTTCTTATGGCTTTGCAACAACGCTCGGCCTGCACGATGTCGAGGGGGTAGGCCGACGCCATCAGCACTTCAGCCAGCAAAGGGTCGGGATAGAGCGCAATGGGCGCGACGAGTTGATCGAGTTCCTCAGGCTTTAGCAGATTGGGTTTCGACGCAGTGGTCTCGGACGTCTGCGCCAGTGCAGTTATTGGCACTAAAAGCAACAAAGCAAAGAACAACGAACGCATCATTGCCGAAATCATGGGCGCCTTCCGTAAGTTCTGTGAAATGCCAAGCTATGAGATGTTGGGTTTGCGGCCCTTACTTTGATTTAGGTCAAAGTTCGAGATGACGCATTTTTCCCTAAACGCAGGCGAAGCGCTGATGATTTGTTGGTTATAGTTAAAGCCGCATTGCGGAAATTGTGTCAGCAATCGCTAATTTGGCTTCTGTTGCGGCGATCACCTGTTCAACTGAAACGCTGGGTGCTGTTTCCAGTAGCGTTGCGCGGCCGTCCGGAAATCCAATGACGGCCAGCTCGCTGACCAAAAGATCGACCGGCCGCGCTGAGGTCAGCGGCAGCGTGCACTTATCGACGATCTTCGGCTTGCCTTTGGCCGTGTGCTGCATCGCGATGATCACGCGCTTGGCGCCGGTGACCAAGTCCATGGCCCCGCCCATTCCGGGCACCATTTTTCCGGGAATCATCCAGTTCGCGAGAAGGCCATGCGCATCGACTTGCAGAGCGCCAAGAACGGTAATGTCGACATGCCCGCCGCGGATCAGTCCGAACGACATGGCGCTGTCGAATGTGCACGCGCCCGGCAAAGCGGTCACTGGACGACCGCCCGCATCCGTGAGCAGCCGGTGGCCCATGCCCTGTTCGGGGATGGGCCCTGTGCCGATCAGGCCGTTCTCCGACTGAAAGAAAACTTTCACGTCGCCCGGAACGAAATTCGCGACCATTGTCGGGATGCCAATTCCGAGATTGACCAGCATTCCGGATCGCAGCTCCTGCGCAATGCGCTTTGCGATGATGGTTTGTGCATCCATGGCGCTCACCCGTTCGTCACGAGGTAATCGACCAGCGGCGCCGGCGTTACCACATGGTCGGGAGCAATCAGTCCTACCGGCACGATGTGCTCGGCGGTGACGATGGTCGTGTCCGCGGCCATGGCGATAACGGGATTAAAGTTTCGCGCGGTCAGGGCGTAGGAAAGATTGCCGAGGTAATCGGCGAGAAAAGCGTCGATCAATGCAAATTGCGCGTGAAGGGCTGTTTCGACCAGGTAGGTCTTGCCGTTGACCTGAACCTTCTGCTTGCCCTCTTCGACGATCGTGCCGACACCTGTTGGGGTCAGCACGCCGCCCAATCCACAACCGCCGGCGCGAATGCGTTCGATGAGAGTGCCTTGCGGGACGAGGTCGACCGCCATTGTTCCGGCGATCATCTGCTTCTGGGTTTCGGGATTGAGGCCGATGTGACTGGCAATAGTGCGGCCGACGAGACCGGCATCAACAAGCTTACCGATGCCGCACCCCGGGAGCGCCGTATCGTTCGCTATCACGGTCAAATTGCGTTTGCCCTGCCGCACGAGTTCGTCGATGAGACGCTCGGGAGTGCCGACGCCCATGAATCCACCGATCATGAGGGTCGCGCCCTCCGGAATGATCTTGACGGCATCTGCCGCAGAAACCGTTTGCATCCAAAAAATCCTCCCCGGTGAGACATTTTGGTGTATGACCTGAAAAGCAATCATTGATCTAAATCAATCAAAGGCAAACCGGGACAGGCTCTCATCAGACGGCGCGTCCGGTACAGTCAAGTTTGTCAGGATCGGTAGGTGCCACCGTCAATGTCGGACGAGGATGCGATCAATGAGCATGGACAAGGTCGACTGGAAATCGAATGACCAGTTAGCGGTCGGCAAAGGAGCGACCGTCCAAGAGTTTATGGCAGTTGTCGGAGCGGATAAGCTTGCAATCGATGTTGCGCCGTGGGGTGAGGGTCATTTGCGGGTTAATGGACACGAGATTGCGCATCTGAAGGATGCTAAAGATCGACGTCAGGCTTTTCGCGAACTCAAAAAGATCGCTGAGCACTATCTGCAGGTTAAGGCTGCCCCATTCGAAAAGGGAGGAAATTCTGTGAAATTACCCGCGGTCAAAGCCAAGCTTCTTGAGGGCAAGAAAGGACTGATCGTCGGCATCGCCAACGATCAGTCAATCGCATGGGGTTGCGCCAAAGCATTCCGGGCATTAGGCGCCGAGCTCGCCGTGACCTACTTGAACGACAAGGCAAAGAAGTTTGTGGATCCTCTCGCACGCGCGCTGGAGGCGCCGATCGTCATGCCTCTTGATGTCCGCGTGGCCGGTCAGATGGAAGCCGTTTTTGAGAAGATCGGCAAAGCGTGGGGCACGCTTGATTTTCTGGTGCACTCGATCGCGTTCTCGCCCAAGGAGGCGTTACAGGGCCGCGTCGTCGATGTTTCGCGTGACGGCTTTACCACGACGATGGACGTATCGTGCTGGACCTTCATTCGCATGGCGCATCTTGCCGAGCCATTGATGCGCAAAGGCGGCACGCTGTTCACCATGACCTATTACGGCAGCCAGATGGTTGTGAAAAACTACAACATCATGGGCGTGGCCAAGGCTGCCTTGGAGAGCGCCGTTCGCTACATGGCCGCCGAACTAGGACCGAAAGGGATTCGTGTCCACGCAATTTCTCCTGGTCCACTGGCGACGCGCGCGGCCTCTGGAATACCGGAATTCGATGCACTACTGGACAAGGCCAAAGCCAAGGCGCCGGCGCGGAGCCTTGTCAGCATCGACGATGTTGGCATTGCCACGGCGTTTCTCGCCCACGATTCTGCGCGGCTGATCACCGGCGAAACGCTCTACATCGATGGCGGCTATCACATCATGGATTAGTTAGGGACTTGAGCATGCGCATCTGACATGAACGACGAGCCTCGATCAGCGCCCCTGGATACATCGGACGATACGCTTGTCGTTCTCGCGATTCGACTTGTCTGCCTTGGCCTGCTCGGCTACTGGACGCTCATCATCATCAGACCGTTTTTGACGATCGTGGTCTGGAGCGCCATCATAGCGGTGGCGCTCTATCCGATGTTTTATTGGCTGTCCGGCAAGCTTCTTGGCTACCGCGTACTTGCAGCCTTCGTCATCACGCTTCTTGGCCTGTTGCTGATCCTGGGCCCGGCGACGTGGCTCGGCCTCAGCCTAGCGGACAGCATTCGAACGGTTATGGCGCGGTT
>Ga0310911_10000034_pt1 | contig 42926 bp, 39 predicted proteins | sample GREbulkMGHF170_FD_203532 | JGI IMG/M metagenome (GOLD analysis project Ga0310911, IMG submission 203532) | Lab enrichment of tropical soil microbial communities from Luquillo Experimental Forest, Puerto Rico - GRE.bulkMG.HF170 | ecosystem: Environmental > Terrestrial > Soil > Tropical forest >... | reverse complement strand
GCCAAGAAGACCAAGAAGCGCTCACGAATGTCGATACTCTCGACTACGGAGGCACAACATGGCAGATGCATCGAATGCCGGCGGGAACGGTTCGAAACCCGGTGGGGACAAACCCGACCCGGCGACCGTCTTCGCCGCCCTCGCCGAGATCATTTACCAGGGCTCGGACGCCAAAGAGATGTACGCGGCCATCTGCGTCGCCGCGACCCTGGCCATCCGCGGCTGTGACCACGCCAGCCTGTTGATGCGCGACAACGACCGTTACGTCACCGTGGGCGCAAGCGACAGGCTCGCGCAGAAAATCGACGACCTCGAACGGCGGGCCGGCGACGGCCCATGTATCGATGCGATCGAGGAGGAAACCCCCCAGATCGACACCGACCTGACCACGCCGTCGCTTTGGCCCAAGCTCGCCTCCGTCCTCGTCGCGGAGACACCGGTGCGCGGAGCCATGGGTTTTCGGCTCCTGATCGACAAACGGAAAGGCGCCGCGCTGAACCTGTTCAGCGACACTCCGAATCTGTTCGACGCCGAGGCGGCGGGACGGGCGGCGGTGCTGGCGTCGTTCGCCAGCGTGGCCATCAACGCGGTCGCCAAGGGCGAGGACGCCGCCAGCCTGCGACGGGGGCTGCTCAGCAACCGCGAAATCGGCAAGGCGGTCGGCATGCTCATGCTGCTGCACGAAATGACCGAAGACCAGGCGTTCGACCTGCTGCGGCGCCACTCCCAGGACCTGAACATCAAGCTGGCCGAGGTGGCGCAGGCCGTCATCGAAAACCGCGGTCGGCTGCCGTCCAACGGCGAGGACGAGCTTCCGCCGGGCACTTAGCCCCGGGCTACCGGGGGCTATTCCGGCAGCCGCAGCTCGGGCTTCTCTACCTCTTCGATGTTGACGTCCTTGAAGGTGACCACCCGCACGTGCTTGACGAACCGCGCCGGGCGGTACATGTCCCAAACCCAGGCGTCGGACAGTCGCAGCTCGAAGTAGACCTCGCCGTCGGCGTTGCGCGGCATCATCTCCACACTGTTTGCCAGATAGAACCGCCGCTCGGTTTCCACGACGTAGCTGAACTGGCCGACGATGTCCTTGTATTCGCGGTACAGCGAGAGCTCCATCTCGGTTTCGTACTTTTCGAGATCCTCGGCACTCATCTGCTCAGACGTCCTTCTCCCTGGAACCTGGTCCCATCTTTCCTCACCGGTATCTGTCACGCTCGGCCGGTGGGTCCGGTTTGCATTCGGCCACCACCCGAGAACCCGACCGGGTTGCCACGCGCCGCACGTTGATGAACGAATAGCGGTGCTCGGGACACGGACCCAGCTGGGTCAGCGCCGTGGAGTGCGCCGGCGTGCTGTAGCCCTTGTGCTCGGCGAAGCCGTAGCCGGGGTGGTCGGCCTCCATCGCGACCATCAACCGATCCCGGCTGACTTTCGCCAGCACGCTGGCCGCTGCGATACAGGCGGCGACGGCGTCCCCACCGATCACCGGCAACGACGGCATCGGCAGGCCGGGCACGCGAAAGCCGTCGCTCAGCACATACCCGGGCCGCACGGGCAGGCCGGCCACCGCACGGCGCATGCCTTCGATGTTGGCCACATGCACCCCGCGCCGGTCGACCTCTTCCGAAGGGATGAACACCACGTGGTAGGCCAGGGCGTAGCGGCGGATCAACGGGTACAGCTTCTCCCGCACCTTTTCGGTGAGCTTTTTCGAATCATCCAGTGCTGCAAGGCTTTCCAGTCGTCCCGAGCCGAGCACACAGGCCGCCACCACCAGCGGGCCGGCACAGGCGCCGCGGCCCACCTCGTCCACCCCGGCGACCGGTCCCAGGCCGCTGCGGTACAGCGCTGACTCCAGGGTTCGCAAACCCCCAGACTTGCGGATCACCGTCCGCGGCGGCCAGGTGGTGGCCATAGCTACTGATTCTGCTGGGGGTTCACCGATCTCACGCCACCCCAGCGCGACGGCGGCCAGACGATGAACCTGGCCTTCCCGATGACATTGGACACCGGCACGGTCCCCGACATCGGGTCGCCAGTGCACAGCACGCCCTTTAGCGCCTCGGCCGGGATGCTGGTGCAGTGGGCGCGCGAGTCCGCCGAGTGCGTCCGGTTGTCACCCATCACCCACAGCCTGCCCTCTGGGACGGTGACGGGCCCGAACTCGCTGCCCAGGCAGGGATACACCGACGGGTCGGCCATCATGGTGGTGGCATTCAGATACGGCTCCCTGAGCGGCTTGCCGTTGACCGTCAACCCGGTATCAGCCCGGCACCGCACCGTCTGCCCTCCGACCGCGATCACGCGCTTGACCAGGTCATTTTCGTCGGGAGGCACGAAACCGATGAACGACAGCCCGTTCTGCACCCAGCGCAGCGCGGTGTTGTTCGAGCGAATGGACTTGTATCCGGCATTCCACGATGGCGGTCCCTTGAAGACGATCACATCACCGGGGTGCGGTGAGCCGAAGCGGTAGCTGAGCTTGTCCACCATGATGCGGTCGCCGACGCAGCCCGTGCATCCGTGCAGCGTGGGCTCCATGGATTCCGACGGAATGAGGTACGGGCGGGCGACGAACGTCAGCATGACGTAATACAGCGTCACCGCGATCACGGCCAGAAGCGCGAGTTCTCGCAGCGTGGACTTCTTCTTGGGCTCCGGCTCGTCCGCTTCGGGGGGCACGGGGGGCGATAGTCCCGCGGCGGGCACCCCGGGCTCGCAGGTAGAGATTTTCGGGTCTGACTGGCCCGCGTCGGGCTGGGGCTCAGGTGAATCCGTGTTATCGGTCACGAGATCAGCGTAGCGAGCGCGACTCGTGGCCTGACACACCGCAGAGGCGACCCGAAACGGCCGCCAAGGCGCGCCCGATCAGCGCTTTTCCTTGATCTTGGCCTTTTTGCCGCGAAGTTCACGCAGGTAGTACAGCTTGGCGCGGCGAACGTCGCCACGGGTCACCACCTCGATATGGTCGATGTTCGGCGAATGCACCGGAAAGGTGCGCTCGACGCCGACGCCATAGCTCTCCTTGCGCACGGTGAATGTCTCGCGGACGCCTCCACCCTGCCGGCGGATCACCACGCCCTTGAACACCTGGATGCGCTCCTTGGCGCCCTCGATCACCTTGACGTGCACGTTGATGGTGTCGCCCGGGCTAAAGGCCGGGATGTCGTCGCGCAGCGACGCTTTGTCGACGAAGTCCAGCCTGTTCATCCTGAGAACTTCCTTGCGGTCGCGGCTTGCGGCAGCTGCCCACACGCAGGCGTTGGGGGCGGTCATCAAGCCGATGGGTTTCGAGCTTTTGGTGCGTATCCCGGGGCAGGCGGGAACACCCAGCCCGCTGAAAGGTCCGAGACAACTGACCAATTGTGCCAGATGGCCCGCTTGCTTTGAAAATCACATGTAAACACCGTGGTTTGTGCCGGACTGAAGGCCCTGGTGAGTGGTACACATGACTCGGGTCAACATGCGCCAGTCGAGCCCGATCCCTGGCGCCTCGGGGCAGATGGCGATGCGGCCCGCCTGTGTCCACGTGCCACGTAGGAGGGGATCGAGGAATGCGCGGCCGTCCGTTCACCGTGCTCATCGCCATGGCTGTGGTGACGCTGGTGTTGGCCGGGTGCGACGAGGCACTGCTAGAGGAACACGTACAGGCGAAGCAACCCAGCGAGCCGGCACCCAGCGCGCCGCCTAATCGGCCGTCACGTCAGGAACCGGAGACGGTGCAATTAGTGCTGGATGCCGCCACCATGGCCGGTCAGCCGCCGCCGCTGTCGAGCACGCGGATCGGCAGTCTGGCGGCTCGCGTCCAGCATGCGATCGACGAAGCCGCCGCCGGCGGGGCTGCGCTCTCGGTAGCCGTCCTGGACCGCAAGACGCGTGAGCTGGTCGCCAACGGCAACTCCCAAGTCGTCGGCACCGCGTCGGTCGCCAAACTCTTCATCGCCGACGATCTGCTGCTGGCCGAATCCCAGGGCAAGACCACCCTGTCCCCCGCCGACCGACAGGCATTGGACGCCATGTTGCAGTCATCCGACGACGACGCCGCCGAGAAGTTCTGGGATCAGGGCGGCGGCGACGCCATCATCGCCCAGGTCGCGACCCGGTACGGACTGTCATCCACCATCCCGCCCAGCGACGGGCGGTGGTGGAACACGACGAGCTCGCTGACCGACCTGATCCACTACTACGACATGCTGCTCGACGGCTCGGGCGGGCTGTCCGCGGAGCGGGCCATGATCATCGTCGACGACCTGTCCCGGTCCACCCCGACGGGAGTCGACGGCTACCCGCAGCGGTTCGGCATTCCCGAGGGCCTGTTCGCCGAGCCGGTGGCGGTCAAGCAGGGCTGGATGTGCTGCATCGGCAGCGACTGGATGCACCTGTCCACCGGCGTGGTCGGCGCGGACCACCGCTACATCATGGCGGTTCAGTCGCTACAGACGACCGATGACGCCACCGCGCGGCAGACGATCACCCAGGCCGTCAAGACGATATTCCCAGACGGCCGGATCTGACCCGCACCCGTTAGTGCGCACTACTCCCCCAAGAGGTCGGGGCGACGTTCGCGGGTGCGCTGCAGCGAGACCTCCTTGCGCCAGGCGGCGATCCGCGCGTGATCGCCGGACAACAGGACGTCGGGCACGTCGAGCCCACGCCAGCTCGGCGGCCGGGTATAGCTTGGCCCCTCCAGCAGCCGGCCCAGGGTTGGCGAGTGCGAATCATCGCGATGCGACGCGGGGTTGCCGAGAACGCCGTCCAGCAGCCGTAGCACGGCTTCGATCATCACCACGGCCGCCGACTCCCCACCCGGCAACACATAGTCGCCGATCGAGACTTCCTCGACCCGCATCCGCCGCGCGGCATCCTCGATGACCCGCTGGTCGATGCCCTCGTAGCGGCCGCACGCGAACACGAGATGCGTCTCGGTGGTCCAACGTTGAGCAGTTGCCTGTGTGAACGGCGAACCGGCGGGGGTCGGAACGACCAAAAGTGTTTCGCCCGAACATATTTCGTCCAGCGCTTCGCCCCATACCGGTGCCTTCATCACCATTCCGGGGCCGCCGCCATAGGGCGCGTCATCCACCGAGTAGTGCACGTCGTAGGTCCACCTCCGCAGGTCGTGCACGCGCAGATCGACCAAACCCGACGCAATCGCCTTGCCCGGCAACGATTGCCGCAAGGGGTCCAGGTAGGACGGGAAGATCGTGATGACGTCGATTTTCATGGCCGTTGCTACTGCAAATCCAGCAATCCTTCGGGCGGATCGATCTCGACCAACCGGTCCTCCAGCGATACCGACGTGACGATCGCGCTGACGAAGGGGACCAATACTTCGCCCGAGTCGCGCCGCACGGCTAACAGTTCACCGGCCGCGGTGTGCACCACCTCGGCGACGAGACCGACGTCCTGTCCGGTCGTCGTCCGGACGTGAAGCCCTTCGAGCTGGTGGTCGTAGTAGGTGTCCGGCTCGGCGATCGGTGGCAGGTCGTCGGAGTCCACGACGAACAAGCTGCCCCGCAGGGCGTCGGCAGTGTCACGGTCCTCCACCCCGGCCAATCGCACCAACAGCCGTCCGCTGTGCTCGCGCGCCTGCGCGACGACGTAGCTGCGTTCTTCGCCGCCGTCGCGAGATTTTCTGGCGCGCAACGTATTACCCGGCGCGAACCGAGCCGCGGGGTCGTCGGTGCGGACTTCCACCACCACCTCGCCGCTGACGCCGTGCGCTTTGACGACGCGCCCGACTGTCAACTCCAAGGGAGTTCCATGAGCAGCGTGCCGCTACCGGTCGGTGTCCACCACGTCGACGCGGATACCGCGGCCACCGATCCCGGCGACCAGTGTGCGCAACGCGGTCGCGGTGCGTCCCCCGCGACCGATCACCTTGCCCAGGTCGTCGGGATGGACATGCACTTCCACAGTCCGCCCACGCCGACTGGTCACAAGGTCGACCCGGACATCGTCGGGATTGTCGACGATCCCGCGGACCAGATGCTCGACAGCGTCAACGACGACCGTACTCATCGCGGGGGTCAGCCTTCCTCGGACGTCTCGGTCGGCTCGGTCGGCTCGGTCGCCTCGGGCTGCTCCCCGCCTTCGGCAGCCGTCTCGGCCGGTGCGGCGTCGGTTGCCGTCTCGTCAGCGGGTTCGGCAGCGGCTTCGGGGACGGCTTCGGGCTCGGCCGCCTTGGCGGCTTTCTTCGCCGGGGCCTTCTTCTTCGGTTTCGCGGCCTCGGTGGTCGGCGCGCCGTCCGCGGCGGCCAGCGCGGCGTTGAACAGCTCGAGCTTGGTGGGCTTGGCCGGGGCGAGCTTCAGCCGGCCCTCCGCGCCGGGCAGCCCCTTGAACTTCTGCCAGTCACCGGTGATCTTCAGCAGCTTGAGGACGGGCTCGGTGGGCTGAGCCCCCACCGAAAGCCAGTACTGGGCGCGCTCGGAGTTGATCTCGATGAGGCTCGGGTCTTCCTTCGGGTGATACCGGCCGATGACCTCGATCGAGCGGCCGTCACGCCGGGTCCGGGCGTCGGCGACGGCGATGCGGTACTGGGGATTGCGGATCTTGCCAAGCCGAGTGAGCTTGATCTTCACAGCCATGATTAAGCGATTTCTCCTGCGTGTGTCACGCTGCAATTCAGCGGCCAGGGCGGGATGCCCGGACCCGGTTTTGCCTCGCGTGTATGACCACCGAGCGGCGCGTAGTCGCGCGGCGGACAGCCGCCTATTGTGCCAGAACGAGCATCAAGGACAGAAATCCTGCCCGCCCGGCTTCACATCACCTTCTGGAAGACCTTCGATTCCACGCGGCGGGTCATCCGCCACCCCTCGGGGGTCCGCACGAACTCGTCGTCGTACCACAGGCCGCAGAACAGGACCTGGTCTTTATCGCCGGGGAGCACCATGGGGTTGAAGCAGATCACCCGCGACGACGCGGTATCCCCATCGATGCGGACCGAGAAGTTGCCGAGCATGTGTGCGTACACCGGAAAGTTGGGCAGCACCTCCGACAGCCAGTTCTTGACTTCGGGATACCGGCCGTCGATGCCTCCGAGCGCCCGGTAGTCGATATAGGCGTCGGGCGTGAACACACGGTCGAGGTCATCGAATCGGCGCTGATCGATCGCGGTGGAATAGTCCACCAGCAGCTGCTGGATCTCCAGCCGATCCGAGATCTCTTCCAGGCTCAACATGTCGTCGATTGAACACGATCCGGCGGCGCGAGGTGCTGGCCGGGCTGGCTCGGTGGAACGGACCGGACCGCTTTGCGGTAGCTGCTGGGACCGCAGCCGAACCATCGCCTGCACGACCGGGTGAGCACGCTCTGCTCGGCGTAGCCGAGTTCTCGTGTCAGGTGCGACAGGCTGATGTCGGTGTCGCGCAGGTAGTGTTCGGCGGTTTCGCGGCGCACGCCATCGATCAGTTCGCCGAAGCTGGTTTTCTCCGCGGAGAGGCGGCGGTGCAGTGCCCTGGGATGCAGATCGAACTGGGCGGCGATCAACTCAAGGCTGGCGGTGCCGGTGGGCAGGAGTTGGCGGACCATGGTGCGCACCGACTGGGTCATGCCGGGTTGGTGTGTGGTGATGCTGGCCAGGTATTGGACAACGGCTTGGTGGGCGAGCGCGTCCTGGTTGAGCGGGCGCATGAGATCGGCCGTGCGCAAGGTGAAGCCGGTCGTTGGTTGGTTGAAGTACGGCCGGCAGCCGAAGTAGGTCAGGTAATCGGCGGTATCGGTGAGCGGCTGGTGCGGGAGGTGCACCGACAAAGGTGCGTACTGCGAGCCGAGCTGAAATCGCAATACTTGCAGCGAGACCCCGAGGGACAATTCGGTCGTCTGCGGATGTGGCGGTGGCCGCTCGATCAGAATCTCGAATGCGTAGAACGACTGTCCGGCGCTGGCGCTCGGGGTAATGCGCGCGGAGATGGCCGGGCTGTAGGCGCCCAGGAAGGTCTCGACAATCGTGAAGGTGTCGCCTACGGTCGCCGCGGTGCGCGCCGCCACCCCGAGCGGCCCAAGGATTTCGATGCCCTGCCTCAGTGCCAACCGCCGCCCGAAATCCGGGGTTGAGGTGGCCGCCGCCGCCGTCTCGACGGCCACGATGAGGCTGCGATAGGGCACGAAGACTTCATAGTCGCCGACGTCTTGCGGCCGGATGCCGGCAGCGCGAAGAAGCTCTGCTGGATCGCCGCCCAGTTCGGCGACCAGACGCTGATAGCCCGACAGCGACGTACCGCGCACCACCGACATGTCAACAAATGTCAAATAATCGTCAAGAACTGTCAAGACTTCAGCGTCGTCGGGGCCGCATCCTGGGAGCCAACGAGGCAACCCGAGGTAAGGAACATCCCATGAGCTTCGACACGGTTATCCGCGACGGCCGCTGGTTCGACGGCACCGGCGCGCCGTCGGCGATCCGCAATATCGGCATCCGTGACGGTCACGTCGCCGCCATCAGCGCCCAGCCGCTCGACGAAACCGGCTGCCCGCAGGTGATTGACGCCGAGGGCAAGTGGGTGCTGCCCGGCATGGTCGACATTCATACCCACTACGACGTCGAGGTGCTCGGCGGCCCGTCGCTGTCGGAGTCGCTGCGCCACGGCGTGACCACGGTGATGGTGGGTTCGTGTTCCCTGTCGACCGTTCACGTCGATGGCCCGGACGCCGGTGACCTGTTCGCCCGGGTGGAGGCCATCCCGCGCGAGCACGTCATCGGCACCGTCGACCAGCACAAGACGTGGAGCGACTGCGAGGAATACATCGCCGCGCTGGAGTCTCGGCCATTGGGGCCGAATGTCGCAGCGTTCATTGGCCATTCGGACATGCGGGCCGCGACGATGGGCTTGGACCGCGCCACCCGCAAGGAGGTCCGGCCCACCAAGGCCGAGCAGGCCCGGATGGAGCAGATGCTCGCCGAGGCGCTACGGGCCGGCTTCGTCGGGATGTCGTCGCAGCAACTGCTTTTCGACAAGCTCGACGGCGACACGTGCCGCTCGCGCACGCTGCCCTCGACCTATGCGAAACCGCGCGAGCTGCGCCGGCTGAAGTCGATGCTGCGCCGAAGCGGGCGAGTCTTGCAGGCGGGTCCCGACATTCAGAACCCGTTCAACATCGTTTCTCAGGCGCTGCAGTCGCTGGGCATCGGCCGCAGCCAGCTGAAGACGACCCTGCTCTCGGCCGCCGACATCAAGGCCAATCCGTTGTTGATCGCGACGATGGGTCCGGCGGCCCGCCTGGTCAACAAGCTGGGCGGCAACTTCCGCTGGCAGCACCTGCCGGTGCCGTTCGAGGTGTACGCCGACGGCATCGACCTGGTGATCTTCGAAGAGTTCGGCTCCGGCGCGGCCGCCATGCATCTGAAAGAGCAAGTGGCAGAGCGTAATGACCTGCTGCGCGACGAGAACTACCGTCGGCGCTTCCGCAAGGACTACGACAGCAAGTATGGGCTTCGGGTGTGGCACCGCGACTTCTTCGACGCCGAAATCGTCGCCTGCCCCGACCCGTCCGTGCTTGGAAAGTCGTTTGGGCAGGTCGGAATTGAGCGTGGCGGGCTGCACCCCGTCGACGCATTCCTCGACCTGGTCGTCGAGCACGGCACCGCGCTGCGTTGGCGCACCACGATTTCCAACCACCGCCCCGAGGTGCTCAAGAAGATGGCCCGCGAGCCGGGCATCCAGATGGGCTTCTCCGACGCGGGCGCGCACCTGCGCAACATGGCGTTCTACAACTTCGGGCTGCGACTGCTGCGCCACGTCCACGACGCGCAGCAGGCCGGCACGCCGTTCATGACCGTCGAGCAGGCGGTGCACCGGCTCACCGGCGAACTGGCCGACTGGTATCAGATCGACGCCGGCCATCTGCGGATGGGCGACCGCGCCGACCTGGTGATCGTCGACCCGGCACACCTTGACGACTCGCTGGACAGATACGCCGAGGAGACGGTCGAGCAGTATGGCGGACTGTCGCGGATGGTCAACCGCAACGACGACACCGTCAGCGCCGTGCTCGTCGCCGGGCACGCGGTGTTCCTCAAGGGGCAGGCCACCGAGGTGCTGGGCACGCAGCGCACCGGCAGCTTCCTGCGCGCCAACACCACCACACCAGCGACCACCCGGACCCTGGCGGAGGTCCGCGGCTGAGGCAGGCCCCCGCGCCGCGGACAGGGAGGCGGCCAACGCCTTCCCGCTCTCCCCAACGCTTCAGTCCGCTTTGGGCTCCGCTTCCTCGAAGCATGCGAACAGCTCCCATTCGCCGGGCAGACCCTTGAGAACGTGCGTGCCGCGGGGCCGGAACACAAACCCCGCGCTGCCCGCCAGGGCTCGGGTGGTGTTCGACACCAGGATCTCGTCGCCCGCCGCCGCGCTGAGGATCCGTGCCGCTTCGTGCACCGCGACGCCGCGCACGTCGGTCCCCACCAGTTGCACCTCTCCGACGTGCACGCTGGCACGGACCTGCAGGCCCTCCCGACCGGCGGCCCGGCCCACCGCCGCGGCGCAGCGCAAGGCGGCGGCCGGCCCATCGAAGGTCGCGAGCAGGCCGTCTCCGGTCGTGTTGACCTCGTGGCCGTGGTGGCGTTCCAGCGCCGCCCGCGTCGCCTCGTAGTGCGCGGAGAGCACATCTCGCCAAGCGACGTCGCCCAGTCGTTTCGCCATCGCCGTGGAGTCAACGAGATCGGTGAACAGCAGGGTGACCAGCGCCCGGTTGTGCGTGCCGGCGAGCCGGAATCCCGAAAAGGCCCGCAACCCCGACCACTCGATCTGGACGCACGGCTCGTCCCCGAGGGTGTACCCGTCGTGACCTGGCGGGATCTCGAAGACGTCGTCCGGACCGAACTGGAGCGTGGTCCCGTCGCGCATCACGACCTCGAACCGACCCGACAACACGATCCCGACGTGACGCGCCTCGCACCAGTCGCCGCCGACGTGTGGGCGCACGTGCGTGGACCACCGCCATCCGGGCTGCGTCACGATCCGCCCCACGGTCAGGTCGCCGACGTCGACCTGCTGGACCTTGATCCCTTGGAACTCGAGGGTTTGGTCCGGGCACATCAGGTTCTTTGCTCGAACCTCGCCCATGCAGGCATTTTCAGGCACGGCCGCTCGGACGGTCAACGTTTCCCGCAACTCGCGCAAAATTGGGATCGGTATCAGCGGCGGCGGGTGTTCACTTGCCAGAGCGGCCGACCCGGGGCCGCCAGCAACGAAGGAGCCAACGTGAACCCAACGTCGCGATTTCCGCGTTTTCCCAGGACAAGCCCCGGCGAGACGGAGAATAATCCCAGGTCTATGAGAGCAGCAATCGCGGGAATAGCAACGACGCTGTTGATGTTCGGCGGCTTGGCGCTGGCCGCGCCTTCCGCCCAGGCAGCTCCTTGCCCGGCCGGGAAATCCTGCCAGCACTGGTGCCCGGGCGACGTCAACCCGGCGGGCAGGCCCGTCCCTTGGGACGGAAACGTCTGCCACGACTACTTCTGGGACTACTACGGCGTCCACGACATCGGCAACGGCGCTTTCTACTCCTGGCGAGACATGCCGTGGGGGTAGCCACCCCGGCGAAATAGGCGTCAAGCAAGCCCGGAAGTTACACTTTGCGCCCATGCGAAAGCTCATGGCCGCAGTCGCCGCTCTGTTGGCGGTCGGTGCCGGGGGTACCACCGTCGGCGTAATCCCCGCCCCTACTTCCTGGGCCGACAGTGTTCAGCCGGCCGGCTCGGTGCCCATCCCCGACGGCCCGGCCCAGACCTGGGTCGTCGCCGACCTCGACAGCGGTCAGGTGCTGGCCGAGCGCGACCAGAACGTCGCCCACCCGCCCGCGAGCACCATCAAGGTGTTGTTGGCGCTGGTGGCCCTGGACCAGTTGAGCCTGGACTCCACTGTGGTCGCCGACGCCGCCGACACCCAGGTCGAGTGCAACTGCGTCGGCATCAAACCCGGCCGCACCTACACCGCGCGCCAGCTGCTGGACGCCCTGCTGCTGGTTTCGGGCAACGACGCCGCCAACACGCTGGCACACATGCTGGGCGGGGCGGACGCCGCGGTCGCCAAGATGAACGCCAAAGCCGCGTCGCTGGGGGCGGTGGCCACCTATGCCGCGACGCCGTCCGGCCTGGACGGGCCCGGCGGCTCCGGGGCGTCGACGGCCCACGACCTGGCGGTCATCTTCCGGGCCGCGATGGCCAACCCGGTGTTCGCGCAAATCACCTCCGAGCCCTCGGCGATGTTCCCCGGCGACAACGGTGACCAGCCGATCACCAACCAGGACGAACTGTTGCAGCGCTATCCCGGCGCCATCGGCGGCAAGACGGGCTTCACCAACGCGGCCCGCAAGACGTTTGTGGGCGCCGCCGCCCGCGGTGGCCGCCGGTTGGTGATCGCCATGATGTACGGGCTGGTGAAACAGGGCGGCCCGACGTATTGGGACCAGGCCGGGAGCCTGTTCGACTGGGGCTTCGCGCTCAACCCGGAGTCCAGCGTCGGCTCGCTGTAGCGGCCCGCTACGAGCCCGCGTTGGGCAGTGCCGCGGTCAGCAGCGCCGTCAGCACCGGGATCCGTTGCGCCGCGATGTCCGGCTGTGGGAGCACTCCCTCCACCACGGCGGCCCCGTCGAACACGTTCGTCATCAGTGCCACAACCGCCGGGAATGTCTCCTCCGGGAAGCTCTCGGCCCCCGGTAACGCCCGCGCGGCGTCGTGGATCTTCGCCCTGTATTGGCCGAGCTCGTGTTGCAATGTCGCCCTGAGCTTTTCGTCGGTGCGCGCGGCGATCAACAGTTCGTAAAGCACGGCGTTGGTCGGGGCGCTGGTGATGTCCCGGAGTATTGCCAGCGCCGCCTCCAGCGCCTGCTGGTCGGCCGGTATTTCGGCGACCCGCTTGGTGAACGAGTCCAGCTGGCGGCGCAACACCTCCGATGCCGTGGCCGCCATGAAGTCGCCCATGGTTTCGAAGTGGCGGAACAGGGCGCCGACGGACACCCCCGCGCGCTTCGTGATCACGGCCGCGGATGCCCTGGCGTAGCCGACCTCGACGATGGTGGCGATGCAGGCCTCGAGGAGCCGCCCGACGGTCTCCTCGCGGCGCTGCCGCTGGGTCCTGGCCATGTCAGGCTCCGACTTTCACGGTGTCCAGGCCCCTGCGGGCGCGCTCGCCCGCCCGCAGGTAGCGGCCCGACTTCACGGTCTGGCCGTAGCCGTCGCGGAATTGGCCCTTGCGGAAGACGACGGCGCCGCCCACACCGGTCGCGACCACGGCATCGTCGTTGCGGTTGACCATGCGCCGCAAGCCGCCGTAGAACGGCACCTCTTCCTCGTAATAGCCGTCCACCGATTCGTTGAGGCCGGCCGGATCGATCACGACGAAGTCCGCGCGGTCGCCTGCACGCAGCGTGCCGGCGTCGATGCCGAACCACTCGGCCAATTCGCCGGTCAGGCGGTGCACCGCACGTTCGGCCGACAGGAACGGCGCACCAGCCCGGTCGGCGTCGCGGGTGCGCTTGAGCATGCGCAACGGGAAGTTGTAGAAGGCCATGTTGCGCAGGTGTGCGCCGGCGTCGGAGAAGCCCATGTGGATGCTCGGATCGGCGGCGAGTTTGTTCAGCTGCTTGGGCCGGTGGTTGGCGACGATGGTCGTCCACCGCACGTTGCGCTCACCGTTTTCGACGAGCACGTCGAGGAACGCGTCGAGCGGATGCAGCCCCCGCTCGTCGGCGATCGCGCCAAAGCTCTTGCCGACCAACGACTCGTCTGGGCACTCGACGATGACCGCGTCGTGGAAGTCGCGATGCCACAACGACGGCCCGAGTTTGATGCGGTCGAACTCACGCCGGAACCGGCGCCGGTATTGCTTGTCCGCCAGCAGCTCGTTGCGTTCCAGTTGGTCGCGCAGGTGCAGCGCCGCCGTTCCGGCGCCGAACTCCTCGAAGACCGGCAGATCGACCCCGTCGGAGTACAACTCGAACGGCACCGGCAAATGCTGGAACCGGACACTCGAGCGCAGGACGGCGTTGAGCACCCGGGTGCCGAAACCGAAGGTGTGCACGGCAAGCGGCATCGACTTGGCGTCGGCCGACACCAGCATGCTCATCCGGACTCCCTTGCCGCGGCCGAAGATCCGGCTGCTGGTGAGGAAGAACATCAGTGCCGACGCCGGGCTTTCGACGTCGGGCGCGCTCTGCAGCATCCGACCTCGCCTGCGCAGGACTTTGATCAGCCTGCGCCGCTCCCGCCATGTCGCGAAGGTGGACGGCAGCGCGCGCGACCGGAAGCGGTCGCCGTCGAGCTTGTCGATGGCCGCGTCCATCCCGGACATACCCAGCATCCCGGCATCGAGCGCCTGGTCGAGCAATGCCGCCATTTTCTCCAGCTCGGCCTCGGTTGGCTTCACGGTGGCGTCGGTGGCGTGATCCAGTCCCAGCACGGCGGTGCGCAGATCCGAATGGCCAAGCAGCGAGCCAACATTCGGCCCGAGCGGCAGCGCATCGATTACCTTGATGTATTCGGCGGCCGTCGACCACGTCTTGCTGGAGTCCAATGCGCCGTAAACGTATTCGCGCGGCACCGCCTCGACCCGGCTGAAAAGGTCGGCGGCGTCCTCGGAATTGGCGTAGACCGTCGACAGCGAGCAGTTGCCCAGCAAGACCGTGGTGACACCGTGGCGCACCGACTCCCGCAGCCCGGGGTCCAGCAGCACCTCGGCGTCATAGTGGGTGTGCACGTCGATGAAGCCCGGCACGATCCACTTGCCGGCGGCGTCGATCACCTCCGGGCACCCGGTTTCGTCCAGCGGCTCCTCTAAGGGAGAAGCAACCGCGGCCACCACGCCGTCGCGGATGCCGAGCGTGCGGGTTTGCGGCGCGCTGCCAGTGCCGTCGAACCACAATCCGTCCCGAATGATCACGTCGTAGGCCACCGTTTCCTCCTGATTGTCGGTGTGCAACGAACCGTAGCATAGATAGTAAGTGCTCGCAATCTTTTTGCAGCCGGGCGTGTTCCCGGCAAAAGGACTGGTCAGTGGTTATCGGGGCAACGTGGCCGGGTCAGGCACCGTCACGCCCGGCGGCACCTCGCCGCTGCGGGTGACCATCGCGGGCATCCGGAGTACGGCACCCTGCTGGTCGCACTCGTTGCTTTGCACGACGACCATCATTTCGCCGACGAAGTTGCCCTGCGGCTGCGGTCGCAACGACAGCACATGCGTCGTGGTTTGCATCCTTTGGGCTCCGCTTGGCCCGATGCAAGGGAACGTCGCGCTTGCCGGCCGCGACAGCCAACGGCCGTCGCGGAAGTCGAGGACGACGGCAGCGCCGCCGGGCGACGTGGCCCGGGTGTGGTCGGTATCGTCCAGCGGCACGCCGACGGCCGCACATGAGCTCGGCGCGCAGGACGAGCGAAACGCCCACCAGGTGTGCACGTCGGGCAGTTGCGGGTCGGGCGTGTCGTTGAACGTCTGCTTTGTGCGTTGGACCTCCAGGCGGTAAGCGCCGTCGAGCGCGACGGTCGCGGCGACGGGGGTGCTGGCCGGCGCGGAGATGGGAGCCGATGCGGTGGTCGTTCGGTTGGCGGCGGGGGTAACCGTCGTACCGGTTTCGCGCCCGAAGACGAATCCCACGGCGAGCAGCCCAACGGCGAGCACCACCGCGGCGGCACCCAGCACGATTCTGCGCTTCCGACGCCTGCGCGGGGCAACCGCCGCGGGCTCCCGCCCGGCCGCGGGTCCCGCAGACGACGAATTCGGACGACGAGCCCGGGTTGTGCGGTGTCCCTTCGGTGGCCTGCCGGCGGATGGGACTTTGCCGGACGCCTTGCCGTCGGCAACGTGGTCGATCTCGGGCCGGGCATCAGCGGGATACTCGGCCAGGAGAATGGCATCGGCGCTCCGGCCACGCGCAGAGACGCCCGCTTGCCGGTTTGCCGCTTCGGCGAAATCGCGGCAGGTCTTGAAGCGGTCGGCCCGCTTTTTGGCAAGTGCCCGGGAGAACACGCCGTCGAGGCGCGCCAGTTCCGGCCGCTGGTCACTCAGCCTCGGCGGCGCGGTGTTGAGCACGTAGTAGACCGCGTCGACCGGATTGGAGTACTCCACCGGCGGCGCGCCGGTCAGCAGGTGAAACGCGGTGGCCGCCAACGCGTACTGGTCGGCCCGCCCGTCGATGTAGTCGCCCGTCAGCTGCTCGGGCGCGGCGTAGCCGACCGTCCCAAACGCGGCGTCTCCCCCGGCTATGCCGAAGTCGGACAGCAAAATTCGCTCTTCGCCTTCGCCCCGACCCGCCAGCAAGATGTTGGCGGGTTTGACGTCGCGATGCAGCAGGCCACGGTGGTGGCCGTAGTCGAGGGCTCCGGCGATGGCGGTCACGATCGCCAGCACCTCCGCCGCCGGCGAAACCGCCGGAAATCGATCGGCCATGATCCGTGCGGCGTTGACCCCTTCGACGTACTCCATCGCGACGTACAGCTGGCCGTCGAACTCGCCCCGGTCGCCCACCTCGACGATGTTCGGGTGATGCAGATTTGCCGCGACCGGCGTTTCCGCTAGAAATCGCTCGCGAAATTCGCCGTCCATCGACATCGCCGGCGAAAGGACCTTCAACGCCTGCCAGCGCGACGATCGCGGGTCCTGGACGAGGTAGACCGCACCGGTCGCTCCAGAACCCAGCTTTCGCGCGACGATGTAGCCGGCAAAAGTCGCGCCGCTGGCCAATGCCATTCGGCGATCCTATCCGCCACCGCGACGGCGCGCCGACTAATCCCTTGGCCGAAACGCTTTGCCGCGCAGGATCACCAGATCGGGCCGGCCCAACACGGCCGGACCCAACCGCGGATCCTCGGAGTAGCACAGCAGGTCGGCCGGCGCCCCGTGATCCATGCCGGGCCGGCGCAGCCAGCGCCGGGCATCCCAGCACGCCGCGCCCAACGCCTCGCCTGCGCTCATCCCGATGCCCTTCAGGGCCTCGACCTCGTCGGCGATCCGCCCATGCGCGATCATGCTGCCCGCATCGGTGCCGGCGTACACCGGCACGCCCGCATCGCGCGCCGCGGCCACGCGTTCACGGCAGCGGGCATACAGGTCGCGCATGTGGGCGGCATAGGTCGGGAAGCGCTCGGCGGAGTCGGCGATGCCCGGGAAGTTCTCGATGGTGTTGATCTGGGTGGGGACCAACGCGGTTCCGTGCTCGAGCATCAGGGTGATGGTGTCGTCGGTGAGCCCGGTGCCGTGTTCGATGCAGTCGATGCCGGCATTGAGCAGCCCGGGCAGCGCGTCCTCGCTGAAGACGTGCGCGGTGACACGCGCGCCATGGGCGTGTGCGGTATCGATCGCGGCCTTGAGCACGTCGTCGGACCACAGCGGGGCGAGGTCGCCGATGCCGCGCTCGATCCAGTCGCCGATGAGCTTGACCCAGCCGTCGCCGCGCCTGGCCTCCCGGGCCACGGCCTCCGGCAGCTGGGATTCGTCTTCCAGCTCGATCGCAAAGCCCCGCGAGTACCGCTTCGGTCGCGCCAGGTGTTTGCCGGCCCGGATGATGCGGGGAAGGTCTTCCCGGTCGTCGAGGCTGCGGGTGTCGGTCGGCGCGCCGCAGTCACGCAAGAGCAGCGCGCCGACATCGCGTTCCGTCTCGGCTTGGCCGATCGCCTCGTCGAGTGGGATCTCGCCGTCGTCGCCGAGCCCGACGTGACAGTGCGCATCGACCAGTCCCGGCAGGATCCAGCCGCCGTCAAAAACGGTGTCGGCCCCGGCAACCGGTTCGGTGCTGATGCGGCCGTCGACGACCCACAGCTGGATCTCGGTCTCGTCGGGCAGCCCTAGACCTCGCACGTGCATGCGCACGGTGCGGCTACTTCTTGCCCGGGAACTTCAGCTTGGACAGGTCGAAGTCGGCGAGCCCGGGTGGCAGTTCGTTGAGGCCCTCGGGCATCTGCGACAAATCGGGGAATCCCGGCGGCATCCCCGGCGTCCCCTGCATGAGCGGGTTCCTGACCTTCGGCGGCGTCGGACCCCGTCCCCCCTTTTTGGCTTTCTTGCCTGCCTTGCCCTTGCCGGCTTTGCTTTTTCGCGTCGCGGACTTGCGGCCCATTCCGGGGATGCCCATGCCGCCGAGCATGGACGACATCATCTTGCGGGCTTCGAAGAAGCGGTCGACCAGCTGGTTGACCTCGGACACCGCCACGCCGGAGCCGTTGGCGATGCGCAGCCGCCGCGACGCGTTGATGATCTTGGGGTCGGCGCGCTCTTGCGGCGTCATCCCGCGGATGATGGCCTGCAACCGGTCGAGTTGTTTGTCGTCGACCTCGGCGAGCGCCTCCTTCATCTGACCGGCGCCGGGCAGCATGCCCAACAGGTTGCCGATCGGGCCCATCTTGCGGATGGCGAGCATCTGTTCCAGGAAATCCTCGAGCGTCAGCTCGCCGGTACCGATCTTGGCGGCGGCCGCCTCGGCCTGCTCGGCGTCGAAGACCTGCTCGGCCTGCTCGATCAGGCTCAGCACGTCGCCCATGCCCAGGATGCGGCTGGCCATCCTGTCGGGGTGGAAGACGTCGAAGTCCTCGAGTTTCTCGCCGGTGGAGGCGAAAAGTATTGGGACGCCGGTCACCTCGCGGACCGACAACGCGGCCCCACCGCGGGCGTCACCGTCGAGCTTGGTCAGCACCACGCCGGTGAAGCCGACACCCCCGCGGAATGCCTCCGCGGTGGTGACGGCATCCTGGCCGATCATCGCGTCCAGGACGAACAGCACCTCGTCGGGGTCGATGGCGTCCCGGATGGCCGCGGCTTGGGCCATCAGCTCGTCGTCGATGCCCAGCCGGCCGGCGGTGTCGACGATGACGACGTCGAAGTGTTTGGCCCGAGCTTCGGCGAGCCCCGCAGCCGCGACGGCGACCGGGTCACCCGGACCCGACTCGGGCGATGCGCCGGGATGCGGCGCGAACACCGGCACGCCAGCGCGCTCGCCTACGACTTGCAGCTGGTTCACGGCGGCCGGTCGCTGCAGGTCGCACGCCACCAGAAGCGGCGTGTGTCCCTGGCCGCGGAGCCATACGGCCAATTTGCCGGCCAGCGACGTTTTACCGGACCCCTGCAGGCCGGCGAGCATCACGACGGTCGGCGGCGTTTTCGCGAACGCGAGCCGGCGGGTCTCGCCGCCGAGGATGCCGATGAGTTCCTCGTTGACGATCTTGACGACCTGTTGCGCCGGGTTGAGGGCACCGGAGACTTCGGCGCCCCTGGCGCGGTCTTTGATGCGGCCGACGAACGCGCGCACCACGGGCAGCGAAACGTCCGCTTCCAGCAGCGCGAGCCGGATTTCGCGGGTGGTGGCCTCGATATCGGCGTCGGTCAGTCGACCCTTGCCGCGCAGCCCCGCCAGCGCTCCGGTCAGTCGGTCGGACAGCGATTCAAACACGACGCCAGCCTAGTGGACCGCTAGGGCGGCGAAGCCGGGCGCAGCCGGTCACCGGCTCCGCGACACATAGACCACGCACACGACACGCCGATCGGCATCGCCGTGGCGTATGTTTCGGCGAACCGGCGCCGAAGCCGACTCGAGTCGCTGCTGCGACGAAAAGCGTTGGCATGCTACATTTCACACCCGCCGTCGTCGCGGGCACAAACACTTTTGCGTGCTATGGGGGGAGTCGTGTCGATGCAGGTGCGCACCGACACGGGCGACGGCTTGCCGTTGCGGGGCTGGCAACGCCGCGCGCTGGTGAAGTACCTTGCCACCCAGCCGCGCGATTTCCTCGCCGTGGCCACGCCGGGGTCCGGGAAGACAACGTTCGCGCTGCGGGTCGCGGCCGAACTGCTAGGCCAGCGCGCCGTCGAGCAGATCACAGTTGTGGTGCCCACCGAGCACCTCAAGGTCCAGTGGGCGCTGGCCGCGGGGCGGCACGGCCTCGCCCTGGACCCGAGGTTCTCCAACACCAGCCCCCAGACCTCACCGGAGTATCACGGCGTGCTGGTCACCTACGCCCAGGTCGCCGCGCACCCCACGCTGCACCGGGTGCGCACCGAGCAGCGCAGGACCCTGGTCGTCTTCGATGAGATACATCACGGTGGTGACGCCAAGACCTGGGGCGAGGCGGTCCGCGAGGCCTTCAGCGATGCCACGCGCCGACTTGCCTTGACGGGCACACCCTTTCGCAGCGACGACAGCCCCATCCCGTTCGTCACCTACGCGTCCGGCGCCGACGGGGTGCTGCGTTCGCAGGCCGACCACACCTACGGCTACGCCGAGGCTCTCGCCGACGGCGTGGTGCGGCCGGTGGTGTTCCTCGCCTACTCCGGGCAGGCGCGCTGGCGGGACAGCGCCGGCGAAGAGCACGCCGCACGCTTGGGCGAGCCGCTGTCCGCCGAGCAGACCGCGCGGGCGTGGCGCACCGCGCTCGACCCCGCCGGCGAGTGGATGCCCGCGGTGATCGCCGCCGCCGACGAGCGGCTGCGCCAAAAGCGCACCCACGTGCCGGACGCCGGCGGCATGATCATCGCCTCCGACCGTGCCGCGGCCCGCGCGTACGCCGCCCTGCTGACGAAGCTGACCTCGGAGGCGCCGACGGTCGTGCTGTCCGACGACCCGGGATCGTCGGCCCGCATCAGCCAATTCGCCGAGAGCAGTGGCCGGTGGCTGGTCGCGGTGCGCATGGTCTCGGAAGGCGTCGACGTGCCGCGGCTGGCGGTAGGAATCTACGCCACCAGCGCCTCGACGCCGCTGTTCTTCGCACAGGCGATCGGCCGCTTCGTGCGTTCGCGCCGCCCGGGAGAAACCGCGAGCGTCTTCGTGCCGTCGGTGCCCAGCCTGCTGCAGCTGGCCAGTGAGTTGGAGGCCCAGCGCAACCACGTGCTCGGCCAACCGCACCGCGACGCCGGCGATCCCCTCGATGCCGATCCCGCCGTCAGGACGCAAACCGAGCGAAGTGAAACGGACACGGGCTTCACCTCCCTGGGAGCCGACGCCGAACTGGATCGGGTCATCTTCGATGGATCGTCGTTCGGCACCGCCGCCCCGGCCGGAAGCGACGAGGAGGCGGACTACCTCGGCATCCCCGGCCTGCTCGATGCCGACCAGATGCGGGCCCTGCTGCACCGACGCCAGGACGAGCAACTCAAGAAACGGGCATTACGTGGAGGCCAGGCCCAGGATGCCCCGCCAGCCCCATTCTCCATGCACGGCCAGCTTCGCGATCTGCGCCGCGAGCTCAACACCCTCGTCTCGGCGACCCACCACCGCACCGGCAAACCACACGGCTGGATTCACAGCGAACTTCGCCGCCGCTGCGGCGGCCCTCCGATCGCCGCCGCGACGCGCGACCAGCTGCAAGCGCGCATCGAAGCCTTGCGGCAGCTGAACTCCGAGCAGTCTCTATGATGTTCGATCAATCGCGTCGCAATAATGCCGACCGGTGGGTGAGCAAATCCCCTGTTACGCAGCCTCTTCCGACATAGATGGATTGAAACAGCCGATGGGTGAATTTCCACCTGCCGTCGACGCGGGCGAGGTCGTCGTAATAGATCCCATATTGCTCGAGGTTGGTTTCCGCTCCGGCCTCCGCAAAGTTATTGGACGCCAACGCTGTTCCCCTGATGAATTCATGAATGGTCGTTGTCGACCGGGCCCGATCAGCGTCGATCAGCGTGATTACCGGGGAGTGCGCGGTCTGGATGAGTAGGTCGTATGAAGATGTCGCCCTTAGGATCTCCATAAAGGAGGCACGATTCTCGCAGCGCAGACCCATGGTTGGACTCTCCCAAATTGCGTCGGGAGTAAACACCGCTTCGCACTGCCGCCAGTCCGCGCGCGTGACCCCATCGGAGTAGCGGTGGATCAGGTCTTGGATCTCGAGTCGATCCAGCCATTCGCGGGTTTCGACGTCGATGCTCGCGGCTACCATCGGCCCACCTCGTTGCTCAGAAAAGAGCAGACTATCGGGTCGGATCGGCTTAGGCTGCAACTGCGTATCCGAGGGAGGTTTTCAATGAGCGAGTCGGCCGAGTCGGTGGTCCGGAAGTTCCATACCTCCTGGCTGCGGTCCGACCTGGATGAAGTGGTCAGCTTCTTCAGCGACGACGCGGTCTACACCGACGGCCCACGGGGGGTTTATCGCGGCGTCGACGCGATCAGAGCCGGGCTCGATGTGATGCTGAAGATGGTCCCAAGCACCAAAGTCGACATCAAGACACTCGTCGCCAACGCCGGCACCGTCATGGTCGAGCGCGTCGACAACTTCGAGATTGCAGGCAGACCCTTCGCCATGGAAGTCGCCGCGGCGTTCGAGGTCGACGACGACGGCCGAATCACACGCTGGCACGACTACTACGACCTCAGGTCGATAGAAGACCGCATCGCGGCGGGCTGATACCGGAGGAGAACAAAGGTGGGCTTTGAACAAGAAGAGCTGGCCCGTGCCTTCATCCTCGAATTCGAGTGCGAGCGTGTGGATCCCGCTCGGGTCGAGGCGGTGCTCGACCGTATGGCCGCGGACGCGCGCTATCACGTCTTCGCGTGGGAGGATCCGTTCGTCGGTCGCGCCGCGATTCGCGATGAGTTGCTGCGCCAGGCCGCCTTCTACTCTGACGGGCGATTCGAGATCGTTCACGTCGCGTCTGTCGGACGGACGGTGTTCATGGAACGCATCGACTGGGTGACCATGAACGGCGAGCGCGCCAGGTTCCATGTGGTGGGCGTGTTCGAGGTCGACGACCACGGCAAGATCGCTAGCTGGCGCGACTACGTAGACAGCCGCGAGATCGCGGTCAAGGTCAAACCCACGCCGGACTAGCCGGCGGCAACCTCTCCCGCGGCACCCAGGACAGCGAGCAGGTGCTTTTCCACCGCCGCTTGCGCATCCGACTCGGCGGCGCCGGGCTCTTCGCCGTCCTCGGTTGGCAGCGCCACACAGAACACGTCGGCCGCCGTCGACCCGAACGTGTTGACCTTCGCCCACGCGATATCCGCTCCCGCGCGCTCCAGCGCCCGGGTCAGCAGCGCCAGTAAGCCCGGCCGATCCGTGGCGCGGACCTCCAAGACCAGCTGGCCGTCGGCGGCGGTATCGAGCCACACGATGCGGGGCGGGGCGGTCGAGCGCGTCACCGGGACCGCAGCCACTGCCTCCCCCGCCCGCGCGGACGCCGAACCGGCTGCCTCGCTGTCACGCTTCTCCACCATGGCAAGGACATCGACATCGCCGGCGAGGGCACCGACGAACTGCTGACGCAACAGATCGGCCGCGGCCGGGGAACCGAAGTGCGGTGACACCACGAATTCGGTGATCGCGACGCCTTGGTGGCTGTTCACCGTCGCCGAATGGACTCGCAGCGAGTTCAGCGAAAGCACCGCGGCGGCCTTGGACACCAACCCCCGCTGGTCCGGGGCCACCATCACGACGTGATACGTGCGCGGGCTGCCACCGGGCGTTATCTCCACGTGTACCCCGTGGTCGGCGGCCAGTGAAAGATAGTGCGGCGCAGCCGGATTGACCTGCGGCAGCGGCTCGCCGGCCATCATCATCCGGCAGCGACGCACCAGATCGTCGATCAGTAACGCCTTCCATTCGCTCCACACCCCGGGGCCGGTGGCCTTCGAGTCCGCCTCGGTCAGCGCGTGCAACACCTCGAGCAGCAGCGGATCCCCGCCCAGTGCCTCCACGACGCCCTCGATGGTGTTGGGATCCTTGAGGTCGCTTCGGGTAGCCACGATCGGCAGCAGCAGGTGGTGGCGGACCAGCTTGGACAGAAACTCGACGTCTGTGGGCGAAACCCCCATCCTCGGGCCGATTTTGAGAGCCATCTCGGCCCCGAGCGCGCTGTGATCGACGCCCCTGCCCTTTCCGAAGTCGTGCAGCAGCGCGCCAAGCGCAAGCAGATCGGGTCGTGCCACACGGGTGGCCAGCGGCGCCGCGTTGACGGCGGTCTCGACCACATGACGGTCCACCGTCCATTTGTGCGCGACGTCGCGGGGCGGAAGGTCGCGGATCGCAGCCCATTCCGGCAACAACCGGCCCCACAGCCCGGTGCGGTCAAGCGCCTCGATCGTCGCCACCGCGGTGGGACCGGCGGAGAGTACGACCAGGAGGTAGTCCAATGCCTCGCCCGGCCAAGGATTTGGCATCTCGGGGGCGCTGGCGGCCAGGCGACTCAGCGTGCCGGCGCCGATCGGCAATCCGTTGGCGGCCGACGCGGCGGCCACTCGAAGCACCAGACCAATGTCGGTTTCGGGCGCAGCATCTCGGGCAAGCACGATTTCTCCGGCGTACTCGACGACCCCCTCGTCCAGCGGTCGCCGCTTCGGCCGCCGCATCAAGGCCGAAACACCGCGCCGCGGCAGCGCGTTCTGGGCGGTCCGCAACCCCGTTTCGGCGTGGTAAGCGATCGTGCGCCCGGCGGCGGACAGCTTGCGCGACAAGTCGAATCTGTCGCCGAAATGCAAGGCCGCGCTGATCTCGTCGGCGAATTGGGCCAGCAAGAGGTCGGGTCCGCGGCCGGACACCCGGTGCAGTTCGGTGCGCACATCGAGCAGCGTGAGGTAGGCGTCATCCAATGAACCCCCCGGCGTTTCCGGGCGGGCCATACCGTGGCGGTCGATGAGCTGGGCCACCCCGAGCGCGTCAAGCAATTGCACATCGCGAAGGCCGCCGCGACCCGATTTCAGGTCCGGCTCGGCCCGTTGCGAGATCCGGCCGCATCGCTGCCACCGGGCGGCCGTGATGTCGACAAGCTCGTCCATTCGGGAGCGAATTGCGCTGCGCCACTGCCTTCTTGCGCCCGCGATCAGTTCCTCGGACAGTCGTGCATCGCCGGCTATGTGGCGAGCATCCAACATGCCCAGGGCCACGATCATATCTGCATTGGCGACGCCGAGTGCCCCGGAGAGGGTTCGCACGCTATGGTCAAGCCGAACGTTGGCGTCCCACAACGGATACCAGAGCTTGTCGGCCACCCGCTGCAGCACGTCGGCGGACTTGTCGGCGTGGAGCAGCATCAGGTCCAGATCGGAATACGGCAGCAGCTCGTGGCGGCCGAGTCCGCCGATCCCGACGATCGCGAAGCCACTGGTATCGGTGATCCCGATTTCCGCCGCCTTGGCGGCCAACCACGACTCGTGGAGATCCTGCCAGGCGTGCCGCAACTCGGCCGCACTTAGTCCGCGACCATCTGACAGCAGCTGACGCCGCGAGGCAACCAAATCGCTTGCCCCGCAGGCGCTTCCTGTCCCCGCTATTTTTGACAACCCGGGCGGGTCGGGCCGGTTCGGCGTCATGCCATCGGGGCCCGCCCGGGTTGGATCAGCAACTTGCGGCTGGCGTCATATAGCATCGGTTCCGCGTTCACCCGTGCGGACGCGCACAATGGTTTCCACGGGGCTGACCCAGACTTTGCCATCACCGATCTTGCCGGTGCGTGCCGCCTGAACGATGCTGTCCACGACCTTGTCGACGATGGAGTCATCGACGACGACCTCGATCCGCACCTTGGGCACGAAATCGACGGAGTATTCGGCACCACGGTAAACCTCGGTGTGGCCCTTCTGCCGTCCATAGCCCTGGATTTCGCTGACCGTCATCCCCAGCACGCCGGCGTCCTGCAGGCTGGTTTTGACGTCGTCGAGGGTGAACGGCTTTACGATCGCGGTGATCAGCTTCATATGTGCTCCGCCTCCACTCTCTCGCCCACTAGCTCCTCCTGGCCGTTAAGAGTTTCCTCCACGGCCACACGAGGAGGCACCACCGAACCGGTGACCACCGCGAAATCGTATCCGCTCTCGGCGTGCTCGGCCTCATCGATGCCCGAGGACTCTTCCTCAGCACCGAGCCGCAGCCCGATGGTGTACTTGAGGACCAAAGCGATGATAAGGGTGACGGTGGCGGAGTAGAAGAGAACGCTGAACGCGCCGACCGCCTGCCGTTCCAGCTGCGCCCAACCGCCGCCGTAGAACAATCCCCTGGATACGCCCGTGACGCCGTTGATGGCGGGGCTCTCCGGGGCGGCAAGCAGGCCCACCAGCAGCGTGCCCGCCAGACCACCCACCAGGTGCACTCCGACCACGTCGAGCGAGTCGTCGAAGCCGAGCCTGAATTTCAGCCCGCACGCCAGCGCGCACACCACACCGGCCACCAAGCCGACCACCAGGGCGCCCAGCGCGTTGACCGACGAGCACGACGGTGTGATGGCGACCAGGCCCGCCACGATGCCCGACGCCGCGCCCAGCGTGGTGGCCTTGCCGTCGCGAATGCGCTCGGTGAGCATCCAGCCGAGCATGGCCGTGGCCGTCGCGATCGTGGTGGTCATGAAGGTCGACCCGGCCGCGCCATTGGCGCTGGTCGCGGAACCGGCGTTGAACCCGTACCAGCCGAACCACAGCAATCCCGCACCGAGCATCACGAACGGCAGGTTGTGCGGCCGGAACAGCGTCGTGGGCCAGCCGCGGCGCTTCCCCAAAACGATCGCCAGCACGAGGCCGGCCGCACCGGAGTTGATGTGGACCGCGGTACCGCCGGCGAAGTCGATCGCGTGCAGCTTGTTGGCGATCCAGCCGCCGTGCTCGGACGCGAAACCGTCAAACGCGAAGACCCAGTGTGCGACCGGGAAGTAGACGAACGTCGCCCACAGTCCGGCGAACGCCAGCCAGGCGCCGAACTTCAGCCGGTCGGACACGGCACCCGAGATCAGGGCGACCGTGATGATCGCGAACATCAGCTGGAAGGCCACGAACACGGTGGCGGGCAACGTACCGGCCAACGGGATGTCCACCGCCGCGGTGCCCTTGCTCGGGTCGGCGGCCACGGCGTTGACGCCGATCAGACCCTTCAGCCCCCAGAATGACGTTGGCTTGCCCATGACGTTGCCGACGTCGTCGCCGAAGGCGATCGAGTAGCCGTAGAGCACCCACAGCACTGTCACCACGCCCATCGCGCTGATGCTCATCATGAGCATGTTCAGCACGCTCCTGGCGCGCACCATGCCGCCGTAGAAGAACGCCAGACCCGGCGTCATCAGCAGCACCAGCGCGGAACTCGCCAGCATCCAGGCGGTATCGCCGGTGTTGGGCTGGCCCAGCATCGGGTACGTCACTCGTTATCTCCTCCGGTCGGCCCACAATTGGCCGTCAGACATGTGTCTGACGACCTGATCCAGAACCTTGCGCAATCGTTGTTTCCGCAATGGGGCCACCGTGTTTCCGCGGTATTAACGTCCCACTCGCCGTGTAAGGCTTTCAGCCAAGCAGGGCATCCACGAATGCGGCGGGCTCGAAGGGAGCCAGATCGTCGGGGCCTTCGCCGAGTCCGACCAGCTTGACCGGCACCCCGAGTTCTTGCTGGACGCGGAAAACAATGCCGCCCTTGGCCGTTCCGTCCAGCTTGGTCAGCACCGCGCCGGTGATGTCGACAACGTCGGCGAACACGCGGGCCTGCGCCAGCCCGTTCTGCCCGATGGTGGCGTCGAGCACCAGCAACACCTCGTCGACCGCGGCGCGCCGGGTTACCACCCGCTTCACCTTGTCGAGCTCGTCCATCAGCCCGACCTTGGTGTGCAGCCGCCCGGCGGTGTCGATGACGACGACGTCGGCACCGTGGGCAATGCCCTCGTCGACGGCGTCGAACGCCACCGATGCCGGGTCGGCGCCCTCGGCCCCACGCACCACCTCTGCGCCCACCCGGGCCGCCCAGGTCTGCAGTTGATCGGCCGCCGCGGCGCGGAAGGTGTCGGCGGCGCCCAGCACGACGCGCCGCCCGTCGGCCACCAACACGCGCGCCAACTTGCCGACGGTGGTGGTCTTCCCGGTGCCGTTGACGCCGACGATCAGCAGTACCGAGGGATGGTCGGCGTGCGGCAGCGCCCGGATCGAGCGGTCCATTTCCGGGTGCAGCTCGTTGATCAGCACGTCGCGCAGCACGGCCTTCGCGTCGGCCTCGGTGCGCACGTTGCCGCTGGCCAGCCTGCTGCGCAGCTGCGAAATCACCGACTCGGCGACCACCGGGCCCAGGTCGGAGATCAGCAGGGTGTCCTCGACGTCCTGCCACGAGTCCTCGTCCAGGTCCCCGCCGCCGATCAATCCCAGCACGCTGCGTCCGAGCGCGGTCTGCGACCTGGCCAGCCGGCCGCGGAGGCGCTCCAGTCGGCCCTCGGGCGGGGTGATGGCCTCGATCTCGGCGGCCTCAGGGGCCGGCGGGGCCTCGGGAACCGGCGGGGCCTCGGGGGCCGGCGGGGGTGGCGGCGCGAGGGTCTCGGGCTCGGGGAGCTCAACGTCGGAAATAGTGCGCCGGGGCGCGTCGCGGGGAACGGTCGCGTCGTCGCCTACGGCGGGCAGCCCGCTGGTGTCGATCCGGTCTTCGACCTGCGTGCGGCTGAACGTGATGCCCGACGACGCGGTGTAACCGCCGGAACGGTCGACTGCGGGGGTTTCGGGCCGGCCCGACAGGCTGATCCGCCGTCGACGGTAACGCACCAGGCCCAGGACCAGCGCGGCGATGACGAGCAGGGCGGCGACGACCGCGACGGCGATCCAAAGACCTTGTGACACGCTGACATTCTGTCAAGCGGTCCGGAACCGCCGGGACCGGCCCTAGGAGGTGCTGGACACCAGCTGCCCCACCTGCTGACCGCGCATGCGCTGTGAGATCACCGCGGTAATGCCGTCGCCCTGCATGGTCACGCCATACAGCGCGTCCGCGACCTCCATCGTCGGCTTCTGGTGGGTGATGATGATGATCTGCGACCGGGCTCGCAACAGTTCGAACAGCCCGATCAGGCGGCGCAGGTTGGTGTCGTCGAGCGCGGCCTCGACCTCGTCCATGATGTAGAACGGCGACGGGCGGGCCCGGAAGATCGCCACCAGCATCGCCACCGCCGTCAGCGCCTTCTCGCCGCCGGACAGCAAGGACAAACGGGTGATCTTCTTGCCGGGCGGACGGGCCTCGACCTCGATGCCGGTGGCCAGCATGTCGTTGGGGTCGGTCAGCCGCAGCCGGCCCTCCCCACCGGGGAACAGCGCGGCGAACACCTCGGCGAATTCGCGTTCCACGTCGGCAAACGCGTCGCTGAAGACCTGCAGGATGCGGGCGTCGACGTCGGCGACGACGCCGAGCAGATCCTTGCGGGCGCCCTTGACGTCCTCGAGCTGGGTGGACAGGAAGTTGTAGCGCTCCTCCAGCGCGGCGAACTCCTCCAAGGCCAACGGATTCACCCTGCCCAGTTCGGCCAGCTCACGCTCGGCCCGTTTGGCCCGGCGCTCCTGGGTCGCGCGGTCATACGGCATCGGGGCGGGCGCGATCACCTGCTCGCCACGCTCGCGGGCCTGCTCGAACTCGGCCATTTCGAGTTCGGACGGCGGTAGCCCAACCTGCGGACCGTACTCGGCAATCAGGTCGGTCGGGGCCATTCCGAACTGCTCGAGCACCATCTGCTCGAGCTGTTCGATACGCAGGGCCGCTTGGGCGTTGGCCACCTCGTCGCGGTGCAGCGAATCGGTGAGGGTGGCCACCCGGGCCCCCAGCGCGTTCACCTCGTCGCGCACCGCCGCCATCGCCGCCGAGCGCTCTTGGCGTTCGGCGACCAGCGCGTCGCGGATTCCCGATGCCGCGTCAACCACCCGGTCCAACCGCGCGGCAAGTTGCCGCCCACCGTCGGCCACCGCCGCGGCCACGGCGGCCGCGCGCAGCCGCGCCGCGCGCGCTTGCTCCGCCCGCAGCCGCGCTTCGCGTTCGGCAGCGGCCGCACGCCGCAAAGAATCCGCCCGGCCGCGCACGGCGTTGGCACGCTCCTCCGCGGTCCGCACCGCCAGCCGGGCCTCCACTTCGACGCCGCGGGCGCCTTCGGCGGCGGCGGCGATATGCCGACGGTCGACCTGTTCCGCCGCGTGCGCAAGCGGGGTCGCCTGGGCGTTGCGCAGCCGGGTTTCCAGCCCGGTGACCTCTTCGACGGTCTGCGTGCGCCCCGCTTCCAACTCCTCGCGCTGGCGCAGCAACCTGTTCCACTCCTCGTCGGCCGTGCGGGCCTCCTGCCCGAGCCGGCCCAGCTGCTCGTACATCGCCGAGATCGCGGTGTCGGATTCGTTGAGCGCGGCCAGCGCCTGCTCGGCGGAATCCTGACGGGCGGCTTGCTCGGTCAGTGCGCCGGACAGCGCCGCGGTCAGCTGAGCCACCTGCGCTTCCGTGGCGGCCAGCTCGCTGCCGGCCTTGTCGATTTCCGAAGTGAGCTCCAGCGTGGACGGCTTGCGGTCGGAACCCCCGCTCATCCAGCCGGCGCCCACCAGATCACCGTCGAGCGTGACCGCGCGCAACGCCGGACGGTCCGCCACCAGATCCAGCGCCTCACCGAGGTCGTTGACCACCGCGACTCCCGAAAGCATGGCGATCATCGCGCCGCGCAGCCGTGGGGGCGACTCGACCAAGTCGAGCGCCCACAAAGCGCCACCGGGCAGCGCGACGGCCGGTGCCGGTTGAGCGACGGGCCAGTCGCCCAATACCAGGGCGGCCCGGCCTCCGTCGGCTTCCTTGAGGGCGGCGACCGCGGAACGGGCCGCGCCGAAGCTTTCGGCGGCCAGCGCGTCGGCCGCCGACCCGAGTACCGCGGCCAGCGCCGCCTCGTAGCCGGACCGGACCTTGACCAACTTGGCGATCGGCCCGAAAAGCCCTGTGCCAGGTTGGTTTCGCGCGAGCCAGGCCGCCCCGTCCTTACGCTCCAGCCCCACCGACAGCGCATCGATGCGGGCCCGCAGCGAAGCGACTTCACGCTCGGCGCCCCGCTCGGCCGCCTGCAGTTCGGCGACCCGCTCGTCGGCCAGCCGCAACGCGGCCACGGTGCGCTCGTGGTGCTCGTCGAGGCCCACCTCGCCCTGATCCAGTTCGCCGACGCGTGCCTGTACGGTTTCGAATTCCGCGCGGGACTGCTGCGCGCGAGTGGCAGCCTCTTCAATGCGCTCGGACAGGCGCGCGACGCTGTCATCGATCGATTCGACACGCGCGCGCATGGTCTCCACCTGACCCGCCAACCGCGCCAGACCCTCGCGGCGGTCCGCCTCCGCCCGCACCGCCGCCAGATGGGCTCGCTCGGCCTCGGCGGCTGCGCGCTCGCGCTCGGCCAACTCGGCTCGGGCCGCATCCAACCGGGTGCGCGCCGCCGCCAGCTCTGCCAGGAGCTGCTGCTCGGCCACTTCCACCCGTTGCGCCTCGGCCTCCAACGCGTCCGGGTCGGTATCGCTGGTCGTCACCGGCCCAACGTCGAGATGCTGAGCGCGTTCGCTGGCGATGCGCACGGTGGCGGCCACGCGTTCGGCGAGGGCGGACAGCCCGAACCAGGTGTGCTGGACGGATTCGGCCCGAACCGAGAGTTCGGCGAGCGCGGTCTCGTGCGCGGTCAGCTCCTCGGACGCCACCGCCAGGCGGGAGGCGGCGTCGTCGTGCTCGCGACGCATGGCGGCCTCGGCCTCGAAGATGGCGTTACGTTCCACCTGCCGGTTCACCAGGTCGTCGGCCGCCAGCCGCAACCGGGCGTCACGCAAGTCGGCCTGGATGGTCTGGGCGCGCCGGGCCACCTCGGCCTGGCGGCCCAATGGTTTTAGCTGACGGCGCAGTTCGGTGGTCAGGTCGGTGAGCCGGGCGAGGTTCGCCGACATCGCGTCGAGTTTGCGGAGCGCCTTCTCCTTGCGCTTGCGATGCTTGAGCACGCCCGCGGCTTCTTCGATGAACGCGCGGCGTTCCTCGGGCCGGGACTGCAGGATCTCCTCCAGCTTGCCCTGCCCAACGATGACATGCATCTCGCGGCCGATGCCGGAGTCGCTCAGCAGCTCCTGGACGTCCATCAAACGGCAACTGGCGCCGTTGATTTCGTATTCACTGGCGCCGTCGCGGAACATCCTGCGGGTGATCGATACCTCGGAGTATTCGATCGGCAGCGCGTTGTCGGAGTTGTCGATGGTGACGGTGACCTCCGCGCGGCCCAGCGGGGCCCGCGACGAGGTGCCGGCGAAGATGACGTCTTCCATCTTTCCGCCGCGCAGCGTCTTTGCTCCCTGCTCCCCCATCACCCACGCCAGGGCATCGACGACGTTGGATTTGCCGGATCCGTTGGGGCCGACGACGGCGGTGATGCCCGGCTCAAAACGCAGAGTCGTCGGCGCTGCGAAGGACTTGAAGCCCTTCAGCGTCAGACTCTTGAGGTACACGGCCTGCCAGACTACCGCTCAAATTGTCGGACCCACGCTCCTCGCGGGGTGTCGCCTGGCCCGAAATCTGCGGGTCGACGCACTGGCCACAGGGGCCACATCCGTCACTGAAAGAGAGGCGATGGTTCCTTCCAAAACGTGATAGCGCCGGTGCTATCAGGTGCCAATGTGACCGCTGTGACTAGCGTTCCACAAATCCGGGGAACAGCTCGATTGGCTGCGACCAGTCGGCGACCACGTTGTCGACGCGGCCCGGGGTCGCGCCGCCTTCCAGGAGCTGCAGCAATTTCTCGCCCGCCTCGCGCGGCCCCTGGGCGACCACCAGCACACGGCCGTCGGCCAGGTTGGCCGCGTACCCCGTGAGGCCCAGCTCCAGCGCCCGGCTGCGCGTCCACCAGCGGAAGCCGACCCCCTGGACCCGCCCGTGCACCCAGGCGGTGAGCCGGACATCAGGATCCGACATCGGCGACCCCGAAGTTGACGGTGGTGCCGGACTCGAGGGTGCGCCCGACGGTGCAGACGAGGTCGACAGCGCGGTTGGCGACCACCAGCAGGCGTTCCTTCTCTTCGTCGGACAGTCCGGACAGGTCCAGCTCGAGGGTCTCCTCGAGCAGCGGGTAGCGCTCCTGCTCACGGTCGGGGGGGCCGGACACCCTGACCACCGCTTTGTAGTCGTCGCCGAGCCGGCGGGCCAGCGGCTCGTCGGTGGACATGCCGCTGCACGCGGCGAGCGCGATCTTCAGCAGCTCGCCGGGGGTGAACACGCCTTCTACGTCCTCGGAGCCGACGAGTACCTGCGCGCCTCGCGAGCTGTATCCGGTGTAGCGGCGCGATCCGGTGCGTTCGACCCACAGTTCCGTCATGGGTCCTATCATTCCTTTCGACACGTCCACCCGGCGTCAGGAGCGTCGTGACGACGACGATTATCTTCGTGCCGGGCACCCGTCCGGGTAGGCCGCTGACGGCGGACCAGCAGCACAAGATCATGACGTCGGCGTTCGGTGGCGCGTTCGCCGGGCCCGACTACGTGTGCCGGCGACTCAACTATCCGGCCAAGTTCTGGCCGCTGACAGGTCCGTCGTCACCCAGCCTGGGCGCGTCGATCGCCCAGGGCGTGGCGATGCTCGACGCGGCCATCAAGAGCACGGCCGGCGATTTGGTGGTCGTCGGATTCAGCCAGGGGTGCCTGGTGATCGAGCAAGAACTGCGCAACCTCGAGACTGACCCCGACGCCCCGCCACCCGCGGACATGAGCGTCGTCCTGGTCAACGATCCCATCAGGCCGGGGGGGATGCTCAGCAGCTTCTTCGCGCCCGGCCGGACCATCCCAGTGCTCGACTACACGATGATCGAGCCGGCCGACACGCAGTACGACGTGACCGTGATCGAACGCGAATACGACGGCGCCGCTGACTGGCCCGAAAACCGGCGCGCCGTCATTGCCACGATGAACGCCATCGCCGGGTTCCTGACGATGCACTGCGGGCTGCCGCCGTCGGCAAAGCACCGGCACCCGCACCTGCCCAACAGTTCGACGCCGGTGCTGGACGTGACCACATGCCCACGCGGCGGCAGGGTCGTCACGTACCTTTACCCAACTTGGCCGTTGCCGCTCACCCGGTTGCTGCCGACCCGTGTGCGCGACTTCGCCTCGGGAATCATCCAGCCCCGCATCGACGCCGGCTACAACCGGGCCGCCCGCGAGTGTGCGTCCTAGGCGCAGACTCACCGACGCGGCCGCGGCTGGCACCGGGGGCAGTAGAACGATGAGCGGTTCATGAACTTCTCGCGGCGCATCACCGCGCCGCATCGCCGGCAGCTTTCGCCTTCACGGCCGTAGGCGTCCAGGGATCGGTCGAAGTACCCCGACTCGCCGTTGACGTTGACATACAGCGAGTCGAACGAGGTGCCGCCTTGCGCCAGCGCGTCGCGCATCACGTCGGCGGCGGCGTCCAGGACGGCGGTCAGGTGTCGGCGGCTCAGCGTCGCGGCGATCCGTGCGCCGTGCACCTTGGCTCGCCACAGCGCCTCGTCGGCGTAGATGTTGCCGATCCCCGACACCACCCGCTGATCGAGAAGCTGCCGCTTGAGCTCGGAATGCTTGCGCCGCAACACTTTCACCACGGCGTCGGCGTCGTATCGGGGGTCAAGCGGGTCACGCGCCAGGTGGGCGATGGGCACCGGCACCACGCTGCCGTCCACTTCCGTGAGGTCGGCGAGCATCCACCCGCCGAACGTGCGCTGGTCGGCGAAGCTCAGCACGGTTCCGTCGTCGAGCAGCGCGGAGATGCGAACGTGGTCGGCGCGCGGCACGGTACCCAGCAGCATCTGGCCGCTCATGCCGAGGTGAATGACGAGCGCCGTGTCGGCGTCCAGCAGCAGCCACAGGTACTTGCCGCGCCGGTCGGTACCGGCGATCCGGGCGCCGAGCAGGCGGGCGGTGAGGTCGGCGGGGCCGGCCTCGTGGCGGCGCACCGCGCGCGGATGATGCACTCGAACGGCCGTGATCGTCTTGCCCGCCACGTGGGCCTGTAAGCCGCGGCGCACCACCTCGACTTCGGGCAGTTCGGGCATCTAGACGGACGTTTTCCCGGCGGCGTCCAGCACCTCGAGCGCCTTCCAGGCTGCCGCCGCGGCCTTTTGCTCGGCCTCCTTCTTGGAGCGGCCAACACCCGACCCGTATTCGGTGTCCATCACGACGACCACTGCGGTGAATTCCTTGTCGTGATCCGGCCCGGTGGAGGTCACCACGTAGGACGGCGCTCCCATGGCACGCGCCGCGGTCAGCTCTTGCAGGCTGGTCTTCCAGTCCAAACCCGCTCCGAGCGTCGGCGCGGCGTCCAGCAGCGGGCCGAACAATCGCAGGATCACCTCGCGGGCCGTGTTGATCCCGTGCTGCAGATAGATGGCACCGAGCAGCGATTCCATGCCATCGGCCAGGATGCTCGACTTGTCGGACCCCCCGGTGTTCTCCTCGCCGCGGCCGAGCAGCAGGTGAGCGCCGAGGCCCTCGTCGGACAGGTTCCGCGCGACGTCGGCCAGCGCCTGGGTATTCACCACGCTCGCCCGCAGCTTGGCCAGATCCCCTTCCGAACGGTCGGGATGACGATGGTAGAGCTCGTCGGTGATGGTCAGGCCCAGCACCGCGTCGCCGAGAAATTCCAGGCGCTCGTTGGTGGGCAGCCCACCGTGCTCGTAGGCATAGCTGCGGTGCGTCAAGGCCAGCGAGAGCAGCTCGTCGGGCAGATCGACGCCGAGCGCATCGAGCAGGCCCTGTCGCGGGGTCACCGCTCGTCCCGCGACGTATCCGACTCCGGTTCCGGTGGCAACATGTTGGCCAACTTGGCCCACCGCGGGTCGATGCGGTCGTGTTGATGGCCGGGCTCCGCGGCCAGCGGAACACCGCACTCGGGGCACAATCCCGGGCAGTCCGGCCGGCACACCGGCGCGAACGGCAGGTCCAACCCGACGGCGTCGACGATGGACTGCTGGAGGTCGATGGTGTCGTCGACTATGTGACCGACCTCGTCTTCCTCGGTGGTCGCCTCGGTCGTGCTGTCGGGGTACGCGAACAGTTCGGTCAACCCGACTTCCACGCGGCCATGGACCTCGGTCAGGCAACGGGCGCATTCGCCGACGGTGGGCGCGGCCACCGTTCCGGTCACCAACACGCCTTCGGACACCGACTCGACCCGCAAGTCCAGTTCCAGCGGGGCGCCCTGGTCGATCGCGATCATCTCCAGTCCGATGCGTAGGGGACTGGGCACGGTGTCACGCAGGGTGACCATCGCTCCCGGACGTCGCCCGAGTCGGGTGATGTCGACCGCCATCGGTGAGGCCGGACGGCGCCGCGTCGTGCTGCTGTGCTGCCGCGTCATAGGGGAAATCCTACGGCGCGGACCGGGTAATGCCAGGCCGCTGACGCCGGGTTTGACGCGCTGTGGGGCGCTAGCGCGTCACGTAGTCGTGGGTACCGGCCGCCGTCCGGAGCTGGTGGCGACCGCGCCCCACGGATCGGAGCGTGCCGTTGAGAAACTCCTCGAACTCGGCGAGCTTGTTGTCGACGTAGATGTCGCACTCACCGCGCAGCCGGTCGGCCTCGGCGTGCGCCGTGTCGATGAGACGAGCGGATTCCGCGTTGGCGGCCTGCACCACCTCGTTCTGCGACACCAGGTGCTGCTGTTCCTTGATGCCCTCCTGCACGGCCTTCTCGTAAGAGATGTTGCCGTTTTCGATCAGCCGGTCGCACTCGGCTTGCGCGCGGCTGATGCTGGCTTCGTACTCGCGTTTCGCCGCGGTGGCGATGCGAATCGACTCCTCGCGAGCCTCACCGACCGTCCGCTCGCTGTGCTGGCGCGCCTCGCTCACCATCCGATCGGCCTGCGCTTTCGCGTCGGAAAGCAGCCGGTCGGCCTCCGCGCGGGCATGGTTGAGCATCGACTCCGACTCGGTGGTCGCCGAGGAGACCATGGATTCGGCGTGTGCCTTGGCGTCCTGCAGCATCCCATCACGCGCGTCGAGCACGTCCTGGGCGTCGTCCAGCTCGCTCGGGATCGCATCTTTGATGTCGTCTATCAGCTCCAGCACGTCGCCGCGGGGCACGACACAGCCGGAAGTCATCGGCACGCCACGCGCTTCTTCGACGATGGCGCCCAATTCGTCCAGCGCCTCAAATACTCGGTACACGGCCATACCCTCCTGGCGTCTTGCAAAAAATCATGTTGTTACCAGTGTGCCTGGTGTTACCTCTGTGACAGTGGTGGCGAGGCCGGTGTGTCGGGGATGGGCGTGGAGCCGACGCCCGTCACGCCTGCTGCCCCGGTTGACGGCGCTCGACATCAGCAAGCCGAATGAACGCCGGTGCGGAGAGCTGCATCAACGACACGCCGTGGCAATCGGATCACAGAGGTAGATTCTTCCAGGCCTTCTGGGCTGCGGCCCACGCAGGTCGGCGTGCCTGCCATCAGGCCAACGAGCAGGTGCCTGGTACCGAGGTGAGTCCGGGCGGGCGGCTAATGGCATCGAGATAGCTGACTCGGCGAGCGGGCCCACCGACCGAGCTGGCCACAACGCGAAGCAGGCTGCACCAACGCTATATATCTCCGCATGTTGGTGGATCTGCCTCTTATGTCCCGTTTGCCAAGGCGTTCTCCGCCGATATCAAACGGATTGCGGTCCAAGCACCCGGGCCATCGCGGGTTACACCCGCCCACCAGAGGTAACGGTGTCGTGCTCGATCCACGCGTTCGTCGGGGATAACGACATCATTGTGGCCGAAGAGAACATGGCGGCCCGGTCCGACCGCACCACAGCAGAGTTCTCGATCCGGGTGTTGCCCGGGATCATTTTTACCTCAACAGTAATTTGCCAGAACTGGCGAAAGACACCGAGGCCGGCTCCCATTGTTCGTGCAGGGTGGATTAGCTGGATCGACGATCGCGTAGGTCCGCAGATCGGCAGTCGCGGTCCAGGTCATCGATGATCGTAAGTTCGCCACGCCCCGCCGCAGAAGGCCGGTCCGCGCGGGCCCCCAACTCACGAAGTCGGCCGGCTGGCCCGCTGGCCGTTCAACGCGACGCAAGTCGGCGCACGAAGTATTCCGGGGGACGCGAACCTGGTGGGTCGCCGTGACAAAAAACGGCGCGCCGGTCCCAGAACTGGCGGGCCCGCCACCGATGGGGCGCCTCTCCAGCGCACTCTATTAGACATGTGTCACCCCTGCACCAGGAGTCCCATAAACACCAGTGTCCGGGCGGCTCGTGTCAAGCGCTGGGACATTCAAGCCCGCCTCAGACGCATGAAAGCTACCCACAACCAACGGATAAGCTGTGGATTTCCTAAATTACACGCGTGCGCGCCCAAACATGTTTAGCGTGCTTCAATGGATCGGTTTGTCGGGAAGGAAGATCATCGACCGCCTGATTTAGGCGCACGACGCACCCACCAGCAAGTGCCGTGCTCCACATACCGCGCCAGGGCCTTGCCAGCTGATAACTGGCAAGTTACGTGGCTCTGAAAATGCCCGCATACAGATTGAACAGGCGGCACACATGGTGCGTGCCCATAATGAACGCCAACAGCGAAACGGGAAGGTAACGCAATGCCGGTGACCGACTCTTCCATCCCCGCTTTGCTACAAGCGCGAGTCGACCAACAGCCGGATGCCGCCGCGTTCACGTTCCTCGACTACGGCCCGGACCCGACTGGATTTGCTGAGAGCCTAACGTGGTCGCAAGTCTCCCGGCGTGCACGCATCATTGCTGAGGAGCTGGCGCTCTGCGGCTCGCCAGGGGATCGTACGGCGATTTTGGCGCCGCAGGGGCTGGAATACGTCGTGGCCTTCCTGGGGGCGCTCCAGGCTGGTTTCATCGTGGTTCCGCTCTCGGTACCGCAATATGGTATTCACGACGACAGGGTTTCCTCGGTGTTGCGGGATTCAAAGCCGGTCGTGGTTCTCACAACTTCTGCTGTGGTCGCGGACGTGACCAAGTACGCGACCGCACAGGACGGACAGCCCGCGCCGTTTGTCATCGAGGTCGATCTCCTCGACTTGGATTCGCCACGCGAACTGCCGGTAGTTCATCATGTCGCCTCCGGCGCGGCGTATCTCCAATACACGTCCGGGTCGACGCGCACTCCGGCCGGTGTCATTGTGTCGCACAAGAACGTCATCGCCAACGTCACACAAGCCTTGGGCGACTACTTTGGGGATCCGGCAAAAGTTCCGTCAGGGACTGTGGTGTCGTGGCTTCCGCTATACCACGACATGGGGCTGATTCTTGGAATTTGTGCACCGCTGATGGCCGGGCGCAGCGCGGTGTTGCTCAGCCCCATGTCGTTCTTGCGGCGGCCGGCCTGCTGGATGCAGTTGCTCGCCAAGAGCTATCATTCGTTTTCTGCCGCACCGAATTTCGCCTTCGAATTGGCTGTGCGAAGGACATCCGACGAAGATATGGCGGGGCTCGACCTCGGTGAAGTGGTCGGAATCGTCAGCGGCAGCGAGAGAATCCACGTCGCAACGGTGAAGCGCTTCTCCGAGCGCTTCGCTCGTTTCAATCTGAGCCCCACCGCGATGCGGCCCTCTTACGGGCTCGCCGAGGCGACCCTGTATGTGGCAACCCCCAAAGCCGGCCTGCCGCCCAAGACGGTTCGTTTCGACTACGAGCATTTGGCAGCCGGTCACGCGCGCCCGTGCGGAACCGAGGGGGCGGTCGGTACCGAACTCATCAGCTACGGCGCGCCCCGCGCTTCGTTGGTGCGAATCGTCGACCCGGACGCCATGACTGAGAACCCGCCAGGAACGGTCGGCGAGATCTGGGTGCATGGCGAAAACGTGGCCATGGGTTATTGGCGCAAACCGGAACAGACCGCATGCACGTTCAACGCCAAGCTCCTCAATCCTTCCCCGGGAACACCGGACGGGCCGTGGCTCCGGACCGGAGACCTGGGAGTCATGTCCGACGGCGAACTGTTCATCATGGGCCGCATCAAGGACCTTCTCATCGTGGACGGGCGCAACCACTATCCCGACGACATCGAGGCGACGATCCAGGAAATCACCGGCGGACGGGTCGCGGCTATATCGGTGCCGGACGACATCACCGAGCAATTGGTGGCGATCATCGAATTGAAGAGGCGGGGAACCTCCGCTGAAGAGGCACTGCTCAAACTTCGCTCGGTGAAGCGCGAAGTCACATCGGCGATTTCCAGATCGCACAGCCTGCGTGTCGCCGATCTTGTTCTGGTGTCACCCGGTTCGATACCGATCACCACGAGCGGCAAGGTCCGGCGTTCGGCCTGCATCGAACGATATCGACGCGACGGATTCAAGCGGTTGGACGTATCTGCATGACGTCGAGCATCAATAACGAAGCCGACTTGCGCCACTGGCTGGTTGACTACTTGGTGACGAACATCGGCTGCACACCGGACGAGGTCGACCCAGATCTGTCACTGGCCGACCTCGGGGTGAGCTCTCGCGATGCGGTCGTGCTGTCTGGTGAATTGTCAGAGTTGTTGGGTAAGACCGTATCCCCGATCGACTTTTGGGAGCACCCGACGATCAACGCTCTGGCCGCATACCTCACCGCGCCCGAGCCCGACCCCGAATCGGACGCCGCACTCAAGCGCCCGGCTCCAAACTCGATCGACGAGCCAATCGCCGTCATCGGGATGGGGTGTCGCTTCCCGGCGGGGATATCCGGGCCAGAAGCGTTGTGGCAGTTTCTCTGTGAGCGCGGTTGCTCGATCGGGCAGGTCCCGCCCGAACGGTGGCGGCCGTTCGAAGACGGCTCACCCGAGGTGGCGGCAGCGTTGGCCCGCGCGACGCGGTGGGGCTCGTTCCTGCCCGACATCGACGCCTTCGATGCAGAATTTTTTGAGGTGTCCCCCAGCGAAGCGGACAAGATGGACCCACAGCAGCGCCTGCTGCTGGAAGTGGCCTGGGAAGCGTTGGAGCACGCCGGAATCCCGCCCAGCTCGCTGCGCCGGTCGCAAACCGGAGTATTCGCCGGGGCATGCCTGAGTGAATACGGCGCCATTGCTTCCGCCGATCTCTGCCAGGTCGACAGCTGGACCAATACCGGGGGCGCGATGAGCATCATCGCGAACCGTCTCTCGTATTTCCTTGACCTGCGCGGCCCATCGGTGGCGGTCGACACAGCATGTTCTTCGTCGTTGGTGGCTATACACCTGGCCTGCCAGAGCCTTCGAACCCAGGATTCCCATCTGGCAATCGCGGCTGGCGTGAACCTGTTGCTGTCCCCGGCGGTATTTCGCGGTTTCGACCAAGTCGGCGCGTTGTCGCCGACGGGTAGCTGCCGCGCGTTCGACGCGGGGGCCGACGGGTTTGTGCGCGGTGAGGGCGCCGGGGTGGTGGTGCTCAAGCGGCTAACCGACGCACAGCGCGACGGCGATCGGGTGCTTGCAGTGATCTGCGGCTCGGCGGTCAACCAGGACGGCCGCTCTAACGGACTGATGGCCCCCAACCCAGCGGCCCAAATGGCGGTGCTGCGCGCCGCCCACGCCAACGCAGGGATGCAGCCGAGCGAGGTTGACTATGTCGAAACTCACGGGACCGGAACACTGTTGGGTGATCCGATCGAAGCACGCGCTCTCGGCATGGTATTGGGTCGCGGACGTCCCGAGGATTCGCCCCTGCTCATCGGCGCCGTAAAGACGAACCTCGGTCATACCGAGGCGGCGGCCGGGATCGCGGGCTTCATCAAGACGGTGCTGGCGGTGCAGCGTGGCCAGATTCCGCCGAATCAGCGCTTCGAAAGTCCCAACCCGCATATTCCCTTTGCGGACTTGCGGATGAAAGTTGTTGATACACAAACTGACTGGCCCGATGCGGGGCGGCCGCGCCGGGCCGGGGTGTCGTCGTTCGGATTCGGTGGGACGAATGCGCACGTGGTGCTCGAGCAGGGCCAGGATGTGGCCCCGGCACCCCAAATGAGATCCGATCCGGGAGCGTCCACATTGGTGGTGTCGGGTAAGACGCCGCAGCGGGTGGCGGCGACGGCGTCGGTGTTGGCCGAGTGGATGGAGGGGCCCGGTGCCGGGGTGGGGCTGGCTGAGGTGGCCCACACCCTCAATCATCACCGCGCCCGGCAGGCCAGGTTCGGAACCGTGGTGGCCCGCGATCGTGCCGCGGCGGTGGCCGGATTGCGGGCCTTGGCCGCAGGTCAGCACGCCCCCGGCGTCGTGGGCCCGCAGGACGGCTCGCCCGGCCCGGGCACGGTGTTCGTCTACTCCGGGCGCGGATCGCAGTGGGCCGGTATGGGCCGCCAATTGTTGTCCGACGAAGCGGCTTTTGCCGCAGCAGTGGCCGAATTGGAGCCGGTGTTTGTCGAACAGGCCGGGTTCTCGTTCCATGATGTGATCGCCGGCGGCAAAGAATTGGTCGGCGTCGAGCCGATCCAGCTGGGCCTGATCGGCATGCAGTTGGCGCTGACCGCGCTATGGCGCTCCTACGGCGTGCAACCCGACGTGGTGATCGGCCACTCGATGGGCGAGGTGGCCGCCGCCGTCGTTGCCGGAGCGCTCACCCCCGCCGAGGGATTGCGCGTGACCGCCACCCGCTCGCGGCTGATGGCCCCGCTGTCCGGGCAGGGCGCCATGGCGCTGCTGGAACTCGATGTCACCGCCACCGAGGCGTTGATCGCCGAGCACCCGCAGGTGAGCCTGGCGATCTATAACTCGCCCCGCCAAACCGTGATCGCCGGACCCACAGAGACGATCAACACCCTCATCGACACGGTGCGCGCGCAGAACCGTTTTGCCAGCCGGGTCAACATCGAAGTCGCCCCACACAACCCGGCCATGGACGCCCTGCAACCCCAGATGCGCTCACAGCTGGCCGATCTGGCCCCACGCACCCCGACCATCCCGATCATCTCCACCACCTACGCAGAACTGGACACCACACCGGTCTTCGACGCAGGGCACTGGGCCACCAACATGCGCAACCCGGTGCATTTCCAGCAAGCCATCACGGCCGCAGGAACCAATCACCACACCTTCATCGAAATCAGCGCACACCCCTTACTGACCCAAGCCATCACCGACACCCTGCACAACACCTATCCCGAAGCCCAACCCGGCAGCAAATACGCCAGCATCCCCACCCTGCAGCGCGACACCGACGACACCATCACCTTTCGCACCAACCTCAACTCCGTCCGCACCGACCACCCACCCCACACGCCCCACCCCGCTGAACCACACACCCACATCCCCACCACCCCCTGGCACCACACCCACCACTGGATCAGCACCGCGCGGCGGGCGAGCTCTGTGGGATC
>Ga0310911_10000031_pt1 | contig 44269 bp, 38 predicted proteins | sample GREbulkMGHF170_FD_203532 | JGI IMG/M metagenome (GOLD analysis project Ga0310911, IMG submission 203532) | Lab enrichment of tropical soil microbial communities from Luquillo Experimental Forest, Puerto Rico - GRE.bulkMG.HF170 | ecosystem: Environmental > Terrestrial > Soil > Tropical forest >... | reverse complement strand
ACGGCCGGTTTGCCCGGCACCGATTGCGGCGGCCGGTTTGTTTGTTGCCCAGTAACCCGTTGATCGGAGTTTTGGGCAAGCGTCACACCCGCGATCAGGGTGGAAACAAGCCCGCCAATAAAAAAGCTTCGCATGTCAGCCGTCGCCCTCCCAGCTTTTAACGAACTGCTGCCCGAACGCCGAACTCTCCGCGTTACTCGACCGAAACATTGACGTGGATCAAAGCACCGGATCAGGGCATAAACCAGAGGCCGGACAAAATAATGGCTTCGCCTTTCAGTCTCGGAGAATGCGGGATAGCGCGCCCAGGGATCGGCATTCTGCACAGCCTTACAACATCTTCTGTGGTGCTGATTTTTCCTGCGCGATGGCGCTTCGGTACTTACTGCACAAGTTTAAGCATGGCCGCCATTCTTTCGTGCCCTGGCAAGACGTTACGCAGGAAATAAGACTCGCGGACTGTGCCGGTGGCGCGTTTCACCTCCGCGTTGCCACCTCAACGCTTATCGACCGGCGGTGGAAACGCTGCGTCCAAATCTTGAAGCTCCTGCGGCGTCAACGTCAGCGTCAGCGCGACAGCGTTCTCCTTCACATGGCTCACCGAACCGGATTCCGGAATCGCAATGACGCGGCCACCGCGGATCGTCCACGCCAGCGCAACGGCAGCCGCGGAACAACCGTGCGCCGCGCCAATTCGCGTGAGCGTCGGATTGCGAAGAATTCCAGCACCGGGCCCGCCAAGCGGCGAATAGGCCATCACCGGCACGTCGTGCCGCTCGCACCATGGCAGCAAATCGCGCTCAATGCCGCGGTCGTCGAGACTGTACGGGACCTGATTGATCGCGCAGCGATCGCCTTTCGGGAGGCGCAGCAGTTTTTCCATGTCGCCGACTTTAAAATTGGACACGCCCCAGGCGCGGATCTTCCCAGCCGCTTGGAGATCCTCGAACGCGTTAACGACATGAGCGAAATCGCTGACCCCGTTCGGCCAGTGCAGCAAATAAAGATCAAGGTGATCGGTTCCGAGCCGAGAGAGGCTTGCCGCGCAGGCGCGCGTGATGCCGTTTCCCGCGACATGGCTGGGCCAGACTTTGGAAACCAGAAATACGCGCTCGCGTTGTCCGGCGATCACCCGGCCGATCAATTCCTCGGAGCCATATAGTTCCGCCGTGTCGATCAGCGTCATGCCGAGATCGATGCCGGCGTGAAGCGCCGCTTCTTCCTCGGCTTGAGGGTGCCTGCCATGGCCGAGCCGGGCCGATCCCAATCCCAAGGCCGGTACGACGCGGCCGTCGCGAAGTTTCACGGCCCGCTCGCCACTTGCTGAATCGAGCGCACAAGCTTGCGATGTCATCATAGACGCACCTGCCGCCACGCAGAGTCCACTGAATTCCCGCCGGTTTAGGGCTATTGTACGCTTCATGTGGCTCTCTTTTTTGAGCATGATCTTTTCCGAAAACCGGTGTCCACTTTTCGGGATCATGCTTTAAACACCGCTTGTGCACGAAATGTGAAAGCTGTGGCCGCGTAGTCAAGAGGTCGTCGGACCATGCGAGGGTTCCGAGGCAAATGTTCATGATGCATCTGCGTGCGGCTTTGGTTTGTGTGGCTGCGGCCATCTGCGGGGCTTTGACCGCGCTCGCGCCAGCGACGCCCGCACCTGCCGAGCACGCCGTGCTCCTTGATATTGACGGCGCGATCGGTCCGCCGATCGCCGATTATATCGCGCACGAACTCGAAGCCGCGCGTTCGAGCGACGCCCGGCTCATCATTCTGCGGATGAACACGCCGGGCGGGCTCGACACTTCGATGCGCAAGATCATTAGCGCGATACTCGCTTCGCCGGTGCCGGTCGCCACTTATGTCGCACCGAATGGCGCGCGCGCCGCCAGCGCCGGCACCTATATCGCCTATGCAAGCGCGATCGCGGCGATGGCGCCCGGCACTAATATCGGCGCCGCCACACCGGTTCAGTTCGGTGGCAGTCCGCTGTTCCCATCCGACCAAAAATCACAAAAGGATCAAAAAGACCAAAGCGAAACCAAATCGGCTGAGTCATCCGATCCCGAGACACGCAAGATCATTAACGACGCGGTCGCCTACATTCGCAGCCTCGCCGCGCTCAACGGCCGCAATCCCGATTGGGCGGTTGAAGCTGTGCGATCTGCCGCGAGCCTGCCGGCGACCGAGGCGCTCTCGCTTCACGTCATCGATGTGATTGCCGACGACGTGCCGGATCTCCTACGCAAGATCGACGGCCGCGAAGTGACGGTCGGCGGAAAACCGCAGCGGCTCACGACCGCAGGACTTGAGGTCGAGACCCGGCCGCCGAACTGGCAGACCGAACTTCTGATGCTCGTGACCAACCCGAACGTCGCTTTCATCCTGATGCTGATTGGGGTCTATGGCTTGATCTTCGAATTTTTCAACCCGGGGGCGGTTGCCCCGGGGCTCATTGGCGCGATCAGCCTGCTCGTTGCCTTTTACGCGCTGGCGTTCATGCCGATCAATTATGCCGGCGCGGCGCTCGTGCTGCTCGGCGTCGCGCTGATGCTTGCCGAAGTGCATATTGGTGCCTTCGGCGCGCTCGGCGTCGGCGGCATCGCCGCCTTCGTGATCGGCGCGGTGATGATGTTTCCGGCGCAGGTGCCGGGCTTTACTTTGTCCGGCGGGGTGATCGCTGCCACTGCGCTCGGCAGCGCGGCGCTCTTGCTTTTGGCGCTCGCGGCGGTGTTGCGGCGGCGGCGGCCGGTGGTGACCGGGCATGAAGCGCTGATCGGCGCCGAGGGCGAAACCGTGTCCTGGCAGGGCAGCGAGGGCCGCGTGCGCGTCAAGGGCGAAATCTGGCTTGCGCGTTCGGATGCTGCGCTCGCCGCCGGCAGCCGGGTGCGGATCGTCGGCCGCGACGGGCTCGTCCTTCGCGTCGAAGGCGTCCGGTCGGCGTAGCTATTTAAGAAAAGGAGCACCGCCATGCCGTTGATTGCCGCCGTCGTCGTCGCCGTATTGGGCCTGACTTTTATCTGGTCGTCGATCCGCATCTTGCGCGAATACGAACGCGGCGTCGTCTTCACGCTCGGCCGCTATACCGGAACCAAAGGACCGGGGCTGTTTCTGCTGGTACCATTTCTCCAGCAGATGGTGCGCGTCGACTTGCGCGTGGTTGTCGACGAGGTGCCGCCGCAGGACGTAATTTCCCGCGACAACGTCTCGGTCAAAGTCAGCGCCGTCATTTATTTCCGCGTTGTCGATGCCGAGCGCGCCATCATCGAAGTCAGCAATTACCTCGCCGCGACCAGCCAGCTCGCCCAGACCACGCTGCGCTGGGTGCTCGGCAAGCACGATCTCGACCAAATGCTGGCGGAGCGGGACAAGCTTAATGCCGACATCCAGGACGTGCTCGACAAGCAGACCGAGGGCTGGGGCATCAAGGTTTCGACCGTGGAGCTCAAGCGCATCGATCTCAACGAGAGCATGATCCGCGCCATCGCCCGCCAAGCCGAGGCCGAACGCGAACGCCGCGCCAAGATCATCAATGCCGAGGGCGAGCAGCAGGCGGCGCAGAAGCTAGTCGATGCCGCCCGCATCCTCGCCGGTAGCCCGCAGGCGATGCAGTTGCGTTATCTCAACACATTGTTCGATATCGCCAGCGAACGCTCGTCGCTGATCGTGTTTCCGTTTCCGATCGATGTGCTGCAGGCGTTTGCGGGGGGTCAGAGGTCGGATGCCAGTGATCAGACGACAGAAGGCAGATGATGCTCCCTTTCTGTCGTTGTCTGTCCTCCGTCTAAATCGTCTGGTTATACTCGCCGACCTCTTTGTGCTGTCGGAGCACGGCATCCATCGCCTTGAACATTTCGCGCATGCGTGCTTCCGATGCCGGGCTCTCGACCACGACGACGAGTTCCGGCTTGTTGGAAGAGGCGCGCACCAGTCCCCAGGTACCGTCGGCCACAGTCACGCGCACGCCATTGACCGTGACCAGATCGCGGATCGGCTGGCCGGCAACCTTGCCGCCGTTCTTCGCCTCGCGCTCGAATTGTTTCACGACGTCTTCGACCACGGCGTATTTGATCTCGTCGGGGCAGTGCGGCGACATGGTCGGCGACGACCAGGTCTTCGGCAGCGCGTTCTTCAGATCGGCCATACTCTTTTGCGGATTGCGATCGAGCATGTCGCAGACCGCGAACGCGAAGATCAGGCCGTCGTCATAACCGCGCCCGAGCGGCTCGTTGAAAAAGAAATGGCCGGATTTTTCGAAGCCGGCGACTGCGCCGATCTCGTTCACCCGACGTTTCATGTAGGAATGTCCAGTTTTCCAGTAATCGGTGCGTGCGCCGTTCTTGATCAGCACCGGATCGGTCGCAAACAGCCCCGTCGACTTCACGTCAGCGACGAACATTGCGCCTTTGTGCTGCGATGAAATATCGCGCGCGAGCATGACGCCGACTTTATCGGCGAAGATTTCCTCGCCCTCGTTATCCACCACTCCGCAGCGGTCACCGTCGCCGTCGAAGCCGAGCGCGACGTCGGACTTGCTCGCGAGCACCGCATCGCGCATGGCGTGCAGCATCTTTAAGTCTTCGGTGTTGGGATTGTATTTCGGGAAAGTGTGGTCGAGCTCGCAATCGAGCGGCACGACCTCGCAGCCGATCTTTTCGAGCGCCTGTGGCGCGAATGCGCCGGCGGTGCCATTGCCGCAGGCGCAGACGACTTTGAGATGCCGCTTGAGTTTAGGCCGGTCGGTCAGGTCGGCGAGATAACGCGCCGGAAAATTTTCGACGAACTGATAAGCGCCACCGGGTTTGAACACAAACTTGCCTTCGAGCACGATCGCTTTCAATCGCGCCATCTCGTCGGGGCCGAAGGTGAGCGGCCGGTTGGCGCCCATCTTCACGCCGGTCCAGCCATTGTCGTTGTGCGAAGCCGTCACCATGGCGACGCAAGGCACGTCGAGATCAAACTGCGCGAAATAGGCCATTGGCGTGAGCGCGAGCCCGATGTCGTAGACTTTGCAGCCGGCGGCGACGAGCCCATTGGTCAGCGCCATCTTGATTGAGGCCGAATAGGACCGGAAATCGTGCCCCGTGACCACGCGCGGCTCGACGCCGAGCTCGGCAATGAGCGCCCCGAGGCCGAGCCCCAGTGCTTCGACACCCATCAGATTGATCTCGTTGCCGAACAGCCAGCGCGCGTCATATTCGCGAAAGCCGGTGGCCTTCACCATCGGCTCGGATTCGTAGGCGTAGGTGTTCGGTTTGAGCGACGGCTTCGGCTTGGGAAACATTGGCGGCAGCGCTTGTCGAGGTTGGAAGGCAGTATCCTAAACGAACGAGGATGGGAATAGTTGCGCCAAGACGGAGTGGGTAAACACGATCGATAAATCTAGCTCTTCCTTGGCTTCGCTCGCCGCGTGGCGGTTGCCGCAATCGGATCATCCGGCCAGGGATGTTTGGGATACCGCCCGCGCATTTCGGCGCGCACGGCGGCGTAGCTGCCGCGCCAAAATCCGGGCAGATCGCGCGTGGTCTGCACCGGCCGCTGCGCTGGCGACAACAGTTCGATTGCGAGCGGCACCTTGCCGCCGGCAATCGCCGGGTGGCGATCGAGTCCGAACAATTCCTGCACGCGGATCGCGATTTTTGGACCGCCGTCGCCCGCATAATCGATCGGCACGCGCGAGCCGGTCGGCGCTTCGAAATAAACCGGGGCCTCGGCATCGAGCCGCCGCCGCAGCGGCCAGGGCAAGAATTCGCCGAGTGCTGTCGCAAATTCATCGGCGGTGAATTCGGCAAGCGCGGTCTTGCCGGCGAGCGCGGGGGCGAGCCAGGCTTCCGCGCTGGCCGCAAGCGCTGCGTCGGAAAGATCGGGCCAGCTCGCACCCTCGCTTTGCCGCAGAAACATCACGCGGTCGCGCCACTGGGCCAGCGCCTTGGTCCAGGGCAGCCGGTCGATGCCGAGAGCGGCGATGCTTTCGGCAAGAAGGTTTGCCGTGTTCTCGTCTGGCATGACCGGCACCGGCTGCTCGCCGAGAACGAGCGCGCCAAGCCGGCGGCTGTTGCGGCCGCGCAGCGAAAGGCTTGTGGCATCGAAAGTAATGTCCTGCCGCGCGGTGATGCGATCGGCAAAGCGCGCTTCGATTTCGCCAAGCGTGATCGGCGCAGCGGAGAGAATGCGGCCCTGTGCGGCGCTGCCGGCGAGTTCGGCCACCGCCAGGAACGGCTCACGCGCGAGTGGGGAGGCGGGATCGAGATTGGCGCCGCGGCCGTTCGCCAGCACAAACGCGCCGGCCGCGCCGCCGCGATTTTTGGCGATACGTTCCGGAAAGGCCAGCGCGATGAGCGCGCCGACGCTCAGTTCACTTTTTACGCGGCGAAGAGGAGCTTCCACCACCGCCGCCCACCTTTGCGCCATGGCGCGTGCGTCGCGCGCGCGCGGCGCGCGATCGCGGTGAAGCGCGCCAAGCCGTTCGCGCATGTCGACATCGTCGCCGCCGAGACCGCGCTCGCTGATCAGCGCAGCAATTTCGGCGGCGATCATGCCCTCGCCAAGCCGCGCCGCATCGACCACCATGCGCGCAAGCCGCGGCGGCAACGGCAGCCGGCGCAATTGCCGCCCCTCTTCGGTGATGCGCCCGTCGGCGTCGATGGCGCCCAGCGCGGTGAGGAGCGCCTTCGCTTCGGCGAGTGCCGCGTTGGGCGGCGGATCAAGAAAGGCGAGCTTGTCGGCATCGGCGCCCCAGGCGGCGAGATCAAGCGCGAAAGCGGACAGGTCAGCGGCGAGGATTTCCGGTCGAGCGAACGGTTCGAGCGCCGCGGTTTGCGGCTCGTCCCACAGCCGATAGCACAGGCCCGGTTCGGTGCGCCCGGCGCGGCCGCGGCGCTGATCGGCGGCCGCACGCGACACCCGCACAGTTTCGAGCCGCGTCACGCCGACATCCGGCTCATAGCGCGGCACGCGGGCAACGCCGCTATCGACGACGATGCGTACGCCGTCGATGGTGATCGAGGTTTCGGCGATCGAGGTCGCCAGCACGATCTTGCGGCGGCCGGGCGGCGCCGGTTCGATGGCGCGCGCCTGCTCGTCGCCGCCGAGCGCGCCATAGAGCGGGACGATATCGGTCGTCGCATCATTGATGCGGTTTTCCAGCAAGGCTTGAGCGCGGCGGATTTCGGCGGCGCCCGGCAGAAACGCCAGCAGCGAGCCAGGCTCGGCGCGCATCGCGTGCAGGATCGTGTCAGCGACTTGCGGCTCGATCGGCCGCGCATCGCGCCCGACATAGCGGGTCTCGACCGCAAAGCTCTTGCCCTGGCTCTCGATTACCGGCGCGCCGCCCAAGACTGCGCTACCCATGAGCGCGGCAACGCGCGCGCCGTCGATCGTCGCCGACATCACCAGGATTTTTAGATCCTCGCGCAGGCCTTGCTGGGCGTCGCGCGCCAGAGCAAGCCCAAGATCGGCATCGAGCGAGCGCTCGTGAAACTCATCGAACAGCACCGCAGCGACGCCTTCGAGCATGGGATCGTCGAGGATGAGACGGGTGAAAATCCCCTCGGTGACAATTTCGATGCGGGTCCGGCGCGACACTTTCGAGCCAAAGCGCACGCGCAGGCCGACGGTTTCGCCAACCCGCTCGCCGAGATTGTGCGCCATGCGCTCGGCCGCGGCGCGCGCGGCGAGCCGGCGCGGCTCGAGCACCAGGATGCGGCCCGGTTTCTCCGATCGTTTCGCCCACGGTTCCGCGGCAAGAACGAGCGGCACCCTCGTGGTCTTGCCGGCGCCGGGGGGCGCCACCAGAACGGCGGCATTATTGGCGCGCAAGGCCGCGGTCAGTTCGGGCAGCGCGGCATCGATGGGAAGCGGCGAGGAGTCCACAATGCGACCATGAAGATGCTAATACGATGCGAGCGCTTATATATTGACCATCATGCCCACAGCACAAAAAGCTTCGCCGGCGCCGCAAAAGGCGCCGGCACAAGCCAAGAACCAAGCCAAAAACCAAGACAAGAGCGAGTCGGCCAAGCCGTTGCAGAAGGGCGACCACCTCTTCCTGGTTGACGGCTCGTCCTACATTTTCCGCGCCTATCACGCGCTGCCGCCGATCAACCGCAAGTCGGACGGCTTGCAGCTCAATGCCGTATTCGGCTTCTGCAATATGCTGTGGAAGCTTCTGCGCGACATGAAACCGGAGGACAAGCCCACGCACCTCGCCGTGGTGTTCGATCTCTCCGAGCGTACTTTCCGCACCGAAATGTATCCCGACTACAAGGCGCACCGCCCGGACCCACCGGACGATCTGCGACCGCAATTCCCGCTCATCCGCGAGGCCGTCAAGGCGTTCGATCTGCCCTGCCTCGAACAGCGGGGCTTCGAGGCCGACGACCTGATCGCGACCTATGTGCGCGAAGCTTGCGAGGCTGGCGCCACCGTGACCATCGTCGCCTCGGACAAGGATCTGATGCAGCTCGTGCGCGACGGCGTGATCATGTTCGACACCATGAAGGACCGCAAAATCGGCCGCGCCGAAGTCATCGAGAAATTCGGCGTGCCGCCGGAGAAGGTCATCGAAGTGCAGGCGCTGATCGGCGATTCCACCGACAATGTGCCAGGCGTGCCGGGCATCGGCGTGAAAACTGCGGCGCAGCTCATCGGCGAGTACGGCGACCTGGAAACGCTGCTCAAACGCGCCGGCGAGATCAAGCAGGAGAAGCGCCGGCAGACTTTGATCGACAATGCCGAGAACGCGCGGCTGTCAAAGAAACTCGTCACGCTCGACGATCACGTCAAGCTGGACGTGCCGGTCGGCGCGCTCGCTGTGCACGAGCCCGACCACAAGCGGCTGATCGCGTTCCTCAAAGCGATGGAATTCAACGCGCTGACGCGCCGCGTCGGGGAGTTTGCCGGGATCGATGCGGCCGACATCGCTCCGGAAGCGCTTCTTGGCGGCAACGGCGCTCCATCTGCCGCACCGGCCGCAGCAAGCGTCCAAGTAACGAGGTCCGCCGGCGGCGGAACGTCACCGCAGCTGCCGCTCGGGCGCCCGCCGCAGCCGGCTGACGCTCGCAGAGCCAAAGGCGAGGAGGCGAGCACGCTCACGCCTGCCGCGCTCGCTGCGGCGCGGTTCGGGGTTGCGCGGAACCAGAAATTCGATCGCTCCAAATACGAGACTGTGCGCTCGCCCGATCGTTTGCGCGCCTGGATCGAGCGCGCGTGCGATGTCGGTTTCGTCGCGCTCGATGTCGAGACCGACAGTCTCGATCCGATGCAGGCGCAGCTCTGCGGTTTTTCGCTCGCAGTGGTGCCGAACGAAGCCTGCTATGTGCCGCTGTCGCATCGTCAACAGGGATCTGCCGGCGAGGACAATCGCGGCGGCTTGTTTGGCGGCGGACGTGCGGCAGATCAAATCGAAGAGGCGGCCGCGCTCGCGGCGATCAAGCCGCTCCTTGAAGATTCCGGCGTGCTCAAGATCGGCCATGACGTCAAATTCGACTGGCAGGTCTTCGCGCTCCGCGCCATCGAGATCGCCGCCTACGACGACATCATGCTGATGTCCTACGTGGTCGATGCCGGCCGCGCCAGTCACGGCCTTGACGCTTTGTCGGGGCGCTATTTCAATCACCAGACCATCGATCTCGGCGAGATTACAAAACCCGGGAAGAACAAAATAACCTTCGACTGCGTCGACATCGGCAGGGCGACAGAGTTTTCCGCCGAGCGCGCCGACGTAACGCTGCGCCTGTGGCAAGTGCTCAAAGCCCAGCTGCCGGCCGAGCGTGTGCTCAATGTCTACGAAACTTTGGAGCGGCCGCTAGTGCGCGTGCTGGCCCATATGGAACGGCATGGCATCTCCATTGATCGCCAGGTGCTGTCGCGGCTATCGGGCGAATTTGCCCAGGAAGCCGCCGGGCTTGAGGCCGAGATCAACAAGCTTGCCGGCGAGCCGGTCAATGTCGGCAGCCCCAAGCAGATCGGCGATATCCTGTTCGGCAAACTGGGGCTACCTGGCGGCACGCGGACCAAGACCGGGCAATGGGCGACCGGCGCACGCATGCTGGAAGAGTTGGCCGAGCAGGGCCACGCGCTGCCGCAGAAGATTCTCGATTGGCGGCAAGTCTCGAAACTCAAATCGACCTATACCGACGCGCTGCCGGGCTTCGTCAATCCAACCACCCATCGCGTGCATACCAATTACGCGCTGGCTTCGACCACGACCGGACGGCTGTCGTCCTCGGAGCCGAATCTGCAGAACATTCCGATCCGCACCGAGGACGGCCGCAAGATCCGCCGCGCTTTCATCGCGACGCCGGGCCACAAGCTCGTCTCGGCGGATTATTCGCAGATCGAATTGCGGCTACTCGCCGAGATCGCCAGCATCGAGCAATTACGCAAGGCTTTCCGCGAAAACCTCGATATCCATGCCATGACGGCGTCGGAAATGTTCGGCGTGCCGGTGAGGGACATGCCCGGTGAGGTGCGCCGCCGCGCCAAGGCGATCAACTTCGGCATCATCTACGGGATTTCGGCGTTCGGCCTCGCCAACCAGCTTGGCATCGGCCGCGAGGAGGCCGGTGCCTATATCCGGAAATATTTTGAGCGCTTTCCAGGTATCCGCGATTACATGGAAGCGACCAAGGTCTTTGCGAAGAAGCACGGCTATGTGCTCACGCTGTTCGGCCGCAAATGCCATTATCCGGAAATCGGCGCGTCCAATGCCTCGATCCGGGCATTCAACGAGCGCGCCGCGGTCAATGCGACGCTGCAGGGCAGCGCCGCCGATATCATCCGCCGCGCCATGATCCGTATGGACGATGCATTGGCGCAAAAGAAGCTCAACGCGCAGATGCTGTTGCAGGTGCACGACGAGCTTGTGTTCGAAGTGCCGGACAGTGAGGTCGATAAGACGCTGCCGGTGGTCACCAAAGTGATGATCGATGCGACGCTGCCGGCGGTCTCGCTCTCAGTGCCGCTGCATGTCGAGGCGCATGCCGCCGACAATTGGGACGACGCGCATTAGAAATTTTCCTTCCCCGTGTAACGGGGGAGGATGATTTGGTGTCGGGCACCACGGACTAACGTGATGAATGCGAGTTACCCGGCGACCAACCGTAGATGCGCATGAGCGTGCCGCCCATCAATTTGACCTTGTCGCTGTCCGAGATGCGGTCGGTCGCCCGGAAGGCATCGACGCCTTGGGCGTAACTGAGAAACTTCACCGCGCGGGTCCAGTCGGTGCCCCATAGGCAACGATCGATCCCGAACGCGTCGATGACGCGGCAGACCGGATCCCAGATGTCTTTATAAGGAAACGGTTCGCGGGACAACGTGCAGGCGCCGGTGATCTTGATCGCGACGTTTTGCAGTTTTGCCAGCGTCAGCACTTTCGGCAGCTCGGCCCATGGCTCTTTCGGCAGCGGCGGCTCGTGCGGTTGAACCAGGCCGAGATGATCGACGATGATCTGGGTATCGGAATTGCGGCGGATGAGTTCGATTCCCTGGTCAAGTCGCCCGGCGATATGCAGATTCATAGGCAAGGATAGACGTGCGGCCGCCGCCAGTACGCGATTGAGCCCCGGATCGGCGGGATCTTCGGTGAGGCCGCCACGGATGAGCAACATGCGGGCAGCGACCGCGCCGGGCGTGCGCTTCCAATCCGCGATGATTTCCGCGGCGGCCGGATTGGCGGGATCGACCGGCTTGACCACGGCAAAGCGGTTGGGATGGTGCTTTTGCACCACGACCGCATAGCTTGCCTCGTAGCGGTACATCGTGAACGCCGACACCAGGACCGCGCCATCGACGCCGACCGCATCCATTTCCGCCACCATCTGATCGCCGGTGACCTCGGACGGTCCGGTCAAGACGGCGTGCCAGGGGCGGCCGGGATGATTGCGCTCGTAAGCATGCACCTGCGCGTCAATGGTCAGCATGTTTGCACTCTCATTATTTCCCCCGTGAAACAGGGGTAGGATGATATTTACTCCGGCACCACGGCCACGGCCTCGATCTCGAACAAGGCGCCGTCGCGGGCGAGCTTCGAGATTTGTACCGCGGTCGAAGCCGGCGGCGCCTTGTTATTCACGAAGCGGTCGCGCACCTCGAAGTAGGTCTGCAGGTTGGCGATGTCGGTGAAATAGACCGTCACTTTGACTACGTGCTCGAACGTTGCGCCGGCGGCGGCGAGCCCGAGCTTGAGGTTTTCGAAGGCCTGGGTCGCCTGGGCGCGGAAATCGCCAGGACCGCCGGCGAATTTTCCGTCCGGCGTCATGCCGAGCTGGCCGGCAAGATAGATCGTGCGCGACGGCCCGCGCGTCTCGACCACATGGGTGTAGCCGCGCGTCGCGGGCATAGTCGACGGATTGAGAAACTTATGAGCAGGCACGTCGGTCCTCCCGGGCGTTGGCGTGTTCACGCCGCCATAATGCAAATCACCAGAAGGATCGCAATCCGACGCGCTTTCTTTTCCCGCGCCACCACGGGAGGGCGTAAAAACGGTTGTCACTGTCCCATTGACAGCTGTTGGCGAAGGTTTATCAATATCTGACCTGAAACCGCGCCTATTCTGATATTCGAGTCCCTCGCGCGCTCGACCATGCTGTCCTTGAGCGCAAAGTTCATGGCTACGGTCGCATAATCGGCGTTGCCTTCGCGCCAGGCTTCCGCCAGGTCACCTCGTAGCAGCTTCACGTCAGTGACACGATTGATCAGTCCGCGACTTGCATTGGTCGCCAACTGCTCGGAGAAATAGGACAGCATTTCGGGCGTGACCTTTGCCCGTAGGGTCGAAAGATCTTCCGTCGAATAACCGGCCTGGATGTCGCCGAGCGATCGTTCGAACGCATCATAGTCCGACTTGGCGATGGCAAGATGTTCGCCTGCCGGTTTGGCGCCGCCCAACATTCCACTGACACCGCCAAAATTATGTCCAGTTACTGGATGCGCGGCCGCATAGGCGGGCTGCATATTACGCCGCCGCCACCAGGCGAGAATCAACCGGGCGACAAACACGACCAGCACGACTTGCAACAGCAGACCGATCATTGAGGCAAAGCCCGCCATGCCACCGAAAAGTCCGTGCCCGAACAGCAAGCCAAATAGACCTGCGCCGAGGAAGCCGGCAGCAAGCCCGCCGAACAAGCCGCCGCCGAACAAGCCCGGACGGCTTCCAGTCTGGCCGTTGGGCGCGACGTTGCCAGGTCGTGTGATCGAGCGCTGAATGGGCGCGGCGCTAGGCGCGGTGGGGGTGGCGGGTGGCGCCGAGAACGTGCGCATGCCTCGGCTCCCCCCTGAGAAGCCGCCGCCTACGCGCGCATGAGAATTTACCTCCCGGCTTATCCGCACCTACGGAGCTAAATAGTAGGTACGCGCTGGACAACTTATAAGGGGTCGGCAGACCCCGGCGCTGTCCTGTCACATGCAATGGGCTGGTACTGGAACTAGCGCAATAAGCGATTGCTGCGCAGAGCTTGAATCTCCGCGAGTTGGCTATTGCTGGAAAGAGGACCTTGCCCGGCCAGCGTCAAGCATAACAATTTCCTAACCAACATTCAGTAGTTTGATTGTCTTCCAGTCAATTTTATCGAGAGTGCTCTCGTCCTCGGCATTCTTTGGATGTTCGTGTCATGCGAACAATGATGAGAGTCGTCTTGGCGGTCGGCTTTATCTGGGCAATCACGGTTGGGATGCCCGTGCCTGTGCCGGCGCAGTATTATTCGCCGCCGCAGGATTACGATGCGCCGCAAGATTACGATGCGCCGCAAGATTACGATGCGCCGCAACGAGACCACGTTATTAGTGTCGATGTCCCGCCGCCGCCGTTACCAATCTACGAGCAACCTATCATTCCGGGACCCGGTTATTTATGGGTCCCCGGCTATTGGGCCTGGAGCGACGACCTTGGGTACTATTGGGTGCCAGGAACCTGGGTCCTAGCCCCCGAGCCAGGTCTACTCTGGACGCCAGCTTATTGGGCTTGGAACGACGGGGAGTATGTATTTTACCCCGGCTATTGGGGACCACATGTTGGGTTTTATGGAGGTGTGAACTACGGCTTTGGCTATACAGGTGAAGGTTACGGAGGCGGCTACTGGAGAGGCGGCTCCTTTTTCTACAACACTACAGTCAACAACATGCGCGACGTTTCAATTAGAAACGTCTATACGAGGACCGTTGTCGCAAACAACTCATCGAATGTCAGCTATAGCGGCGGACAGGGTGGCATCACCGCAAGGCCAACAGCCGAGCAACTTCTCGCAGCAAAGGAACACCACTTACCGCCACGTCCCGAGCAGGTTCGGCACCTGGAAGCGGCCGCCCAAAATCCCTCGCTTTTACTTTCAAACAATCACGGCCATCCTGCCGTCGCAGCAACGTCATCTCCCGCGCTGTTCAGAGGTCCTGGAGTTGTCGCCGCCCGGCCAGGCAATCCGATCCACGCAGCGCCTCTGAGGGGACTAGGATCGGGCAATCTGGCCCCGCTGCATAGCACTGACGAGCACAGATTGCCCGCAGCTGGCTTAGGCATAACGACACAGCCAGCGTTTGGGACCAACGAAAGGAACTTGCCGAGGCCCGGAGCCAATCTGACAGAGCCGCAGCGGGAAAGGTCGCTCTCTGCATTTCCCTCATCCCCATCCCCACTCGAACGGCACGGGCCGCCGCCATCGTTCCCGCGGACACCACAGTCCTCTGGTCCCTCGCCCTATCCGAATGCTCCGCTCGAACGGCACGGGCCGCCGCCATCGTTCCCGCAGACACCACAGTCCTCTGGTCCCTCGCCCTATCCGAATGCTCCGCTCGAACGCCACGGGCCGCCGCCATCGTTCCCGCAGACGTCACAGTCCTCTGGTCCCTCGCCCTATCCGAATGCCGCATTCAGGCCGCCGGCACCCGGGCCCACAGGTCAGCTTCCACATCCTTCTGGCCCCCCGCCTGATCGGCGACCACCTCCGGGCAACGCAAGATGTCCGCCCGGGCAACAGCATTGCTGACCGGGTGCCGGGGCTTCCGTCTCGGCGCAAAAACCACTTGGGCGAGGTAGGCCGTGAGGCTCGACAGGAGGCACCCGCCGCCCCTGACTGACTGTTGCAAGAAGGTACGCATCTCCGGCAACTTTTGGCCACGAGTCGCGGGTTTGCAAAGTTTAGAGAGGCCGCCTCACAGCGACCCCATGATTTTCGGCAGGATGAGACGTAGAGCGACCCCGAATTGTGCCGGGGCAAGATCGTCGGCGAAATCGGCTCGACGAAGCTCGACACGGAACGAGGCCGAAAAACGGCGTCTCTGCTCGACCTCAAAAACTCGCTTAGCGAGGGAGGATTTCGTCTAATACGTCCGCGTTCCGTCAATCACCTCTTTGAGTGCGACATATTCCTTGCACTCGGTGCCGCAGATCAGGCGGACCTTTTCAAGGTCGTCTTTCGCCTTAAGCACGTTGCCCTGTTCAGCATGCCACATGCCGTAATAGGACCAGGTCAAAGCGTGGTTGGGATCGGCGGCGAGCGCTTTGTCGTACCAATATTTGGCGTCGGCATAGCGGCCAAGCTTGCGGCACGCATAACCGAGCAGCGTTGCCACATCCGCGTTGTCGTCATAGCCCGTGGCGCGCAGAGCGGTGATGCCGCCTTCAAAGTCGCCCTTGTCGTAGATGAGCGCATAGGCGGCGTGATAACGGTCCAGGAAATCCTTGGCCGAACCGCTCTTGTCCTTCTTGGTCTTTTGCTTGGTGGTGGTCGAGCCGGACGGCTTACTGCTTTGCGGTGGCGTGGGATTGTTGGAACCCATGGCGGCGGCAAATTCAGGAGCACCTGAGACGGCGGCGGCAAATATCACGGCTGCAAGCAAGGGTGTTTTGCGCATGGTTCCTCCTGTTTTGGCTGCCAAGTTCCCTGGTCTCTGACTCTCTGCCTGACGTTGAGAGTCTCTACTCCAAAGTTTATTCCCAGAGTTCCCAGAAAATTCGATCCAAGCGGGCCAACACCTCACCTTAGCATTTCTTCCCGCCGAGATGCCGGACATGCCACGATCAGCTCGCCTCGCGCCAGGCGCCAGCGGGTAGCAGTCCCTCCAGCGCTCCGTCGTGTAATCGAGCGGGATCGCGTTCCCCCCTCGATCGCTAAGTGCAACACAGGGCGCGCTAACTCGTCTGGCTTCACTGTTTTGTTGCCCGTCGACTTGAGCGTCAGCCACGCCTCGTCGAAAGCAGTCTCCAAAAGCACAAGCGTCTGAGGATCGAAGGCGCCGTTGCCGAGGCCGATGATTTGCATGATTGGCTTGGACCAGGTTGTGACCCTCGCTGGACGATCTCACGACCGAGCGATCAACTGGTTTTGAGCACGACTATGCAAACCAAGTCGCGTCATGTTCGCTGACCTCCTCAGCTTCTTCGCGATCGATGGCGTCGCAAAGCGGCTCAAGCGAAATTCAATGTTCCAGGTTCAGCCTTGAGATAGCCATCGCGGGCCGTCCTCTCTTCCTGCACGACGTCGCACGCTGGAGTGGAGCAGAGTACCCGATCAAAAAACCAGCAGATGTGTGCGGTAGTGCCTACTCAGACCAACCATTATTTGAGCTAAATCAAATATTTTGAATACGGGCGGGTGTGCAATCACTTGATGTTCCTACATTGGTAGAACTGTCACAAATGACGTGAAGCGCCACACTTCAGTATGAAGGGGGTAAGTCATGCGCCTCGATGAGTTGCCGAAGAGCGCGAGGATTGAGGATCGACGCGGCGTCACTGTAGCGCGCGGCGGCATTGGGATTGGCACAATCGTAGTGCTCGGCTTGATCGGTTGGGCCTTGGGCATCGACCCGCGCCTCCTCATCGGGGGCGCCGAGATGATGTCCAGAAGCGGCGCGCCACAGCAGCAGGCGGACGCAGGTTCAACGACAAGTTCTGGAAGCCCGTCAGACGCAATGGGCCAGTTCGTCTCGGCCGTCCTCGGCAGTACAGAGGCGGTGTGGACCGACTATTTCGCGCAAGCTGGACAAACCTACAAATCGCCGACGCTAGTGATGTTTTCCGGCGCTACGCAGTCTGGCTGTGGGTTTGCACAATCTGCAATGGGGCCGTTCTATTGCCCAATCGATCAAAAGGTTTATCTCGACACAAGTTTCTTTCAGGACCTCGAACGGCGTTTTGGTGCTTGCAATGTCGGCAGCAAGACTTGCCAGTTCTCACAAGCGTACGTGATTGCCCACGAGATTGGTCACCACGTGCAGAACTTGCTCGGCCTGCTACCAAAGGTGCAGCAGGCGCAGCGTGCCATGGATCAGGCCGAGGCCAACAGCTTGCAGGTCCGAGTTGAGCTGCAAGCTGATTGTCTGGCTGGCGTCTGGGCTAACCGAGGTCAAGCAAAGTGGGACTTTATTGAACCAGGAGACGTTGACTCTGCATTGCAGACGGCATCCGCCATCGGGGATGATCGATTGCAGCGACGGTCGCAGGGCTACGTTGTGCCGGACTCTTTCACGCACGGCTCTTCGGCACAACGCACGCGGTGGTTCACGACCGGCCTAAAATCGGGAGACGTCGCGAGTTGCGACACGTTTCGTAATGAGCAACTCTGAGAGTGCGATCACCCACAGCAGTAAGATCACTCGTATTCGAGTTTGCGCGAGAACGGGCGTGCGACACGCAGCCAATAGAATCGAGGAGATGCAAAAACTCCTTGTCGGCTACCGCGACAACATGCGAGTCGAGGTCGAAACGGGTATCGCGGTAACGGCAAAAACCGTGGCGGATCTGCGCGCACTACCGGCTTGGCCGGACGGTTTGGTGTTAAACATCCATGTAGATCTTGACCCCCGATTGAGCGTTGTGAGGGTCGAGCGGGCGTCCTGAGCCGCACCATTCCGATCGTGTTCGTGACCGCCACTGATCCGGTCGGCAGCGGCATTGTCTTCACTGGCGATCGAGGAGAACGCTCGATTCGAGGGAACGTCGCGACGACAAGGAAATATGGTCGATGCGTCGTCGCGGGTTCTACCGAACCGTCCCCGTCCTCAGGTCGGGTCGATTGACGGCAACGGTAAGGGCAACGGCTCATCCGACGGGGTCAATCCGTAAGCTGGCGGATCGGTGCAGATGTCCGCTTTCGTCATTTTCCGACGACCTGAGCCGTGTCAGTTCCTTCCCGATAGCGCGTAACCGAGGTGCGTGGCTTCTCGCGCCTCAGTGGTTTTTACACCATAGATCGCCTGACACGCTCATGATCTGACGCCCCTCGATTTCAAATCGACTGGGCCGCACGAGCCTGTGGAGGTCGGTGGAAAACTAGCAGATAAGCAGTGGAAAACTTGTTGGTTGACGCAAAAATTCGCGTGGCGTGGTATTTATTTGGTCGCCGCGCCGAAGAACGCGGAGCGTGTCGGCTTGTGGATACGGCCCTGTCTTTTAGATCCTTCAGAACGATTTTAAGCAGGGCCGTTTTTCTTAATTCAGGATAGGCGTTTGGTTTCAGACTTTTGCGGCACGGGTCTCGAGCGATAGTCCAAGACTAAAGGCTTTTTGCCGCGTTGCTCCCTCGGTTCTCCTCAACCTCCGGGCGATGTTGGCCGCCCGCGTCCTTCTGCCTGCAAGTTTCTTCAACTCACGAACATCTTTTGCTGTCCAGACTCGCCTTTTCATCGTTCCGCTCCCAATCAGAAAAATGAAGGCTGTACTTCTTGTACTAATAATAAAACTTGATCTCGATCAAATTGCGTATTCGATTTTTACTTCTCGAAACTCGGCTGATCCAACGAACGCGATGTTCCCGCGATGATTTAATCAGGTTTTTTTGCGATGGAGCCGGCAAGGACAAGAGCGTTTCACGAAGGCGCCCGCCAACCCCCTGGCCACCACCCGCCCTCGTTGAGCGAAACTGGCGTCAGGCCGTCTGACTAATTTACGGTCCCAAAAACACTCCAGCTTGGTTGGCAGCGCCCGACTAGTGACGAGAGGATTCCTGCTGATCCCCCAATAGAAAAAAGGTCCGTGCCCGCCCGATGCTCTTGATATCTGTCGTTCCGCGCTCTTCAAAAATGAAGCCACCGTCCGTCATGGCACGGAACGCCTCGCTAACGTGGATACGGTTCGGCACACCATGTGATTCCATACGAGCGGCAACATTCACGGCATCACCCCATACGTCATAGGAGAAGCGCATGTCGCCGATAACTCCGGCCGTTGCGAGTCCACAATGCAGTCCCACGCGTAATTGCAAGCACTGCCCGCCGAGCAGCCGACAGCGCCGAGGGGTGTCCAGCATTGCCAGTGCAAGCCGGCCGATTGCCCTTGCGCCCCCTGGTCCGTCGCCGTCGATGCCTGCCACCGCCATGTAGCAATCACCAATAGTCTTGATCTTGGCAGTGCCGAATCGCTCACACAATGCATCGAAGGCGCACACAAGCTCGTCGAGGTAAGCGACAACTTGATCGGGGGGCAGATCATGCGCTGCTTTTGTAAAACCGACTAAATCCGCAAATAGTATGCTCAGGCATTCGATGCGATCAGCTATACGCTGATCGGGCATCAATTTGAGTCGTGTTGCTATTGACGTCGGCATCATCGTGGTGACCAGCGCCTCAGAACGCGCATATTCATTCTCCAAATTGACTTCGGCACGACGCAACGCCGCCATTGCATAAAAGATGATGACGCAGTTGACAGTGATGGTGTTGATCATCGCCTGATTGGTGAGCATGTCGCGTAGCGCGGTGTCTTGCGGCATGATCAACCCGTCGTGAGGCGCGTAATTCACCGTCACGAGGAGAGCCATTGTGAACAGCACAAAATAAACCGAAAATAGCTTCCAGTTCTGCATTCCCACAAAAAGCAACAGAGCGCCGATCAGTGTGAAATATATTTGAAGATGACTTGCTGTGCCGAGCAGCCAGACGATAGCCAGTGTTCCAAGCAGAACGAGAGTCGCCAGACCTATGGCTGCGGCATTCTCCCCATAACGGTGCAGGTTGGGAATCAAGAGGGCCAAAAAGGCGAACACCCCGTTGAATAGGTGAACTATAACAAGACCACCAGCATCGTGGACCGCATTGACAACCACATGCGCGAGCGTGGTTCCAGCAGCGACAAAAGCACCGATGTTCGTGATCCGTTGTCGCCTCGCTATCTCAGGATCTCCGGTAACTATGCCAATCGACGCAAGACGTTCAAGCCAGCGCGGCATCGACAGGCTATGTTTCGATTCACCACGAAGAAGTTCGCTCAGCCGCGTCATTTCATGACCATACAAAGTCGGTTACATTCAACTTGGGTCTGAATGAACTACGACTTCGCTGAATGGGTTTTGGTCCGATCATATGTTACAGAATGGCTGGTCCCCAGACGACAGTGCCGCTCGGAGGCAGATATGACCGCCGGCACCGATATTTTCGCACTTTATCGTGAATTTACTAACGTCATAGACGGAAGTCCTTGCGGAAAATGCAGGCAGCCTAGTGCGCCGTGGTCGTCTTGCGAGGGCGCACGCTGCCGTTAAGAGGCATCCCAATTATAACGAACATGAGTATTTCTTAGCGGTGGAGGCCGCGTTCAACATCGCAAGCGCAGTGATCGACTTCGAGGCTTGACACCAGCATTGCCGGAAGGCGTTGCCGCTCAATGAGGCAACCGCGACTGCGGAGAGTTTAGAATTTTCGTACGGCAGACTTTCGATTACCGCTCGCATCTGCTGCGCCGACACCCCGATAGCAAGTGGGATTGAGCGAGCACCAAGTCGACCGCTGTGCGACAGGTGGCTAACTAATTGAGGGTTCCTTAATTAAGCCTCGGTAAATGCCAGATCGCCGCTTTCGACGTTGAGTGAGATTTGGCCGCCGGGGGAGTGATGACTTGGTGGGGAGAGCTTTTGGTGATTTGGCTCTTGGCCAGCGTTGTTAGTGCGGCGTTGATGGCATTAAGACCCCAGTAGGCTTTCTAATTCCCACTCAAACAAGAACTTACGTTTGTTGCAGTGCAATGTCGTCCGTTTAACCCAATTCTTTTGTTGACAATAATCAAATTGTTGAAATCGTTGGCGCTGTTAAGTTAAGGCCGGTTCTCGCCCACGAGAGTCCGGCCCCGATCCTCTGTCCCTCATCCCCCAAGATGTGCCCCGACGAGGTCGGGGTCGTCATTTCCCAAAGTAGTTGTGGCGTTCAGTGGGCGCGGACATAATTATCTTTTAGAATTACTCTCGTCAGCGACCGAGCCGAGCCACAGGGAGGAGTATCATGCCGACGTTTCTCTGTTTTTTGAATTGGACTGACCAAGGTGCCAAAAACACAAAAGACGTCGTCAAACGTTATCAAGCCAGTAAGGCAGTGGCGGAGAAATTAGGAGGGCGGTTGCTCAGCGCCTATGTGACGACAGGTGAGTATGACGTTGTCGTCACGGTCGAAATGCCGAACGGCGAGACGATGACGAAGTATGCCATGGCAATTTCCGCTACGGGGAATGCGAGGACCACGACCGTACGTGGCTATTCACCGGAGGAGTTTTCAAAGCTCGCGGCTGAGGCACCCTCGATGTAACCTTTGCGTCGGGCCAATCGCGGTCCCGGATTTGTTGATCCTTTGCCATGGTAGTCTCCTAAATATCGCTGATCAGGTTCAACTCACGAACCTATGCGTTAGTGCCGCGTCACACTCAGATTTTTTTACGAGGTTCCCCAGCTCGGTCGTCGTCGCAAAAGATGCTGGCAGCTTGCGATATTCGCCGCAATCCGCCTCGCCTCATCTGGTGCAGAGCTTATCAAGCTCTAAAAGTATGGACAAAAGTTCTTTGCCTTCACTGGAAGTCAGGTCCACTTGTTCCAATCCCTCTGCCATTTTGAGGTATTCGGGACCGAGTTTGTCGACCAGCGCATTGGCTTGTTTGGTCAGCGCTTCGATGTTGGTATCGTTCTTTTGCTCAGCCGCCTCAACCTGATCGTAGAGCTTTGTTAAGTCGCAATAGGCCTGCGTTTTCGTGTTTAGAACGTACACACTAAATTCAAATCGATTTTGGTCATCGTAATTGACGCAAACAATCGCCACGTTTGATGAAAAACTAGCGACAATTTTAATCAAAAACATTCAATCGCAATTCGCGCATAGACGCGCGTTAACTACAAACAATCAGACGAATGGCATTCATCGAACCGCATTCGATAAAAAGCGCGGGTTACGACAGCCACCAGTTTGGTCGGACTTTGCTCATGAAGACCGAGAAGGTAGGTCACCACGAGGCCACGCAGGCTTTAGTGCTTTCTGTGGCGGGGGTAATGGCCATTATGCTGGTGGCGAGTTTGATTTTGCTGATCTTGTATTGAGTACGTCGCTTGCTCAAAGAAGGAAGCCACCAAAGTTGGTTGGCCTTGCTTATTCGCGTCATGCGGAGAACCACCGCGCCTTGTTTACGAACGACGCGGCTCATTAATCCGATCGCAGGATCGCACTCACTGGTTGTCGGTGGTAATACCAAACCCAACAGTCGCTGTGCGACGCGCCTGCTCAGACAGCAAAGCCGCCCGCGTCCCCACGCTTAGCGGCTTTGCCTTCGTCCCCCAGTTCGTGCCGTGTTCTCGGACGGCATTCGTTGGGTTATCGAACCGGCAGTGAAGTGATGCGCCAAACTTCACCTTCGTCCTCAACCTTCCGTTCCAAGGTGGCGGGACGCCTCAGTCCGACGGGTAAGCATAGCGTCTGCGTTCAAGGCCTACAGATGCTTGTGGGGTTTATCCACAACAGGCAGCACATCAGCCGCGCAAAATAATGCCCCGACAGGGGACGTTTGTCGGGGCATCTGATGAGACACCTTTCGGGGACGAAGAAAGGGATCTCAGTGACTAAAACCTTAAGCCCCTGCAGTGCGGATTTCCGTGACAGGCGTCACTTGTTGCACAGAAAAAGTCCGCCTATTGATAACTTGGTAGATGGGTTGCAGGGACATGGCGGATTGGTAGCAGGGTGCAGCACCACGGAAGAGCCTCGCCCAAATATTTGTGTCAAAACACGCCGAGCCGGACAAACTTGGCTCCTGATGAGCGCACGAACTCCTTTATCTTTGAGATGATTAAGCTCGGAGGGGAAAAAGCCGTCTCTTCTGTTACAAACCGGCGCATAGCGCTCAGTAACAAGTCGTCTTCCACTTCGTAGATGGCCACTTCAAGTCTGTAATGCTCATTCACTAGCTCGGTATCTGATATTTGCGGGTCATTACTTAATCGTTCGTGGAGTGCTGTGCGAGCCTGTTCGTAAATTGCATGCCGAGCCTCATCGGCTGTACTCGGCAAGTGAGAAACCGCGCGAGCAATAATAGAGTGATAGTCACCCATTGATGGCCTACCCTCAGAAGGACTGCAAAAGAGGGACGTCTCACTCCGACCGAGTAAGATTAGCGCCCACGCGGGCGCGCTCAAGCCGCAAGCTGTTGATAACTCGTAGGATGGGTTGCCGGGACTCAGCGATCGGGCATCAATGTATTGTAGACCACCAACCGGGACGGGGCGGATCATGGCCAAGCGTAAGAAGCAATCAAAAGCGCAAAAGAGAAAAGCAGCGACAGTACACGGTAAGGCACGCAAGGTAGCCAAGTCTGCGAAAGCGACCAAGCGAACCGCCAAGCCCAAACCCGCACCAGTAAAGAAAGCTGCGCCGAAAGTGAAACAGCCTGTCGCTCCAGTAGTCGAAACCGTCGCTGCTGAGGTGATCGAGCAACCCGTAGCTGTCATGGAAGTCGAAGAGACACGTAAAGCGAGCTGAACGTGCAGAGGTGAGCTACGACGAAAATCCAACGCCTAACGGAAATCGAACGCATAACTAACGGAAAACCACGTTACCTCGACATGGACGAGGCATTCTGTGCCCGAATGCATGCGGCCATAGCAGCTGGGCTGGAAAGTGCGCCGATTGGTGTCATCACCACGCCTGGGACTAAAAAGCCCAAATACGTCTCTGAGCTAACCGCGAGATACCGTCGCCCGCGCAACGAGCGGTGACCAAAAGTCAGCGGAATTGCGCGCCATTCTGTGCGCAGCCATCTTTTCATCATCGGCGCTACGCAATTCTGCCCTGTCTCTAACTTCTGATCGCGGCGTTGGGGATAGGGGGGAGCGACCAGTCGTCGGCCTTGACTTAGGTCGGGTCATCGAGCGTCGCGGACTACGTCGGATTGAACCCGACGTGCAAAGCGGGCGATCTATTTGTGCTCAATGATAACGACGTCGTTGATTTGCTGAAGGCCGCAGTTAAGCGCGAGGGAAGTCAATCCGCCTTCGCGAAGAGCCATGGCGTTAATCGCACCGAACTCAATTCGATTTTAAACGGCAGAAGGCGCATTAGTGCCTCTCTTGCAAAAGCCCTTGGGCTTCGCAGGGTGTATGTCGTCGAGGAAGAAGCGAGGAAGCATAGCGAGCGATTAAGTTCGCTCGCGGCTTGTAGGCTGGCCTAGCCGGTTGGGCGCGAGTAGGCGACCGGAGGTGGCTCCACACGTCGCCCTAACTCATCGCGGCGGATTTGGTAAATCCGGCCGAGTACGAAGCCGATCGCCATCGCGACTGCGATTTCGAAAACCATCAAGAACACCAAAATCATCGGCGTGTTCCTTGTGCAGCCCAGAAAGGCCTCGGCCCGTTCTCTGGGAGCGCGGCCGGAGCTTGGGCTTCTGTGCGCGATTAGTGGAGCCCGCCAACGGGACTGGCGGTGCTGACGGCGGTTTGACCGAGCAAGCGCGATCAAGCCTCGCTAGTTTCGGCTCAGCAGTGGCAGCTTGGCGATATTCACCGCAATCCGCCGCGCCTCAGTCGCGCGTGAACAGCTTGGCCGCTGAACCTATCGGCCTATCCTGCCCGTTTTTGCTATTATTGTCCCCGAAGAAGACGGCCTATCTGGGAGTAAGGTAATGGAATGGTTCAAGCGGAAAACATCGATAACGGGATATCAAATTTCTAACTGGATAATTGTTCTGGGCGCGATCTTCATAGTCTTGCTCATCTTTCAAAATTCACACTGAGCGGGGCAGGCGCTCCGGCCTCATACGACGCACGCCTCCAATTCCTCGACGGACCAGGGCGGCGGGAAACGGCGGGGATCATCTAGTAGCCGCCGTTGGGAAGGCCCGTCTTTGGACCTTTCTTACTGCGCGCTGACATGTACATTCTCGGGAAATAGTGCTTTGTCTCGTGGCGACGAGCAGTTCGAGCCGGGATAGGTGTTGCGTTGTCTGACGCTGCCGCGACTGGCGGCCGATCGTTGATATTTCCACCCGGCAATTCGTTGGCGGTGGCACAGAACGGTCCAGCTCCGCCCACCAGCAGCGCGCTGACCATCACCAGACTTTTCAGGGTGGTCATTGATTCCTCCAATGCTAGGGCCGCACGCTTCGCGTCCGTAGGCTTTCAACGAGCATCGTGGGTTCTTGGTTCAGCGGGAGCCGACGTAATAAACCATCGGATCGCCGAATGGCGGCTCCGGCCTTTCTGCCCGGCGGCGCTGTCCGTCGCAACAAAACAGGCATCCAATTTCTTGACTGACCAAGGCGGCGAGAGGCGGCGCTCGCTGACCAAATTTCCGCTGCGCGATTTATTATTGTCTAAAGGGTAATTATCGCGTCAGCGTCTGTTCCTTGAACGCGCTGGCCATGTCCAAATCAGAAAAACACCACCGAAAATAGATTTGGCCTCTCTGACAATTCTCCGTCCATACCGCGCCTGAATTTTTCGCGACCTGTGAAAGTCCATCATCCGGCGGCTCACTTCGACATCCAATTCATCATCAACGACGAGAAGCTCGACGATGTAGGGATACTTTTGCTCGGTTGCGACCGCCTTCCTGCGAAGTGGTTGGCGCACCATATCACGCCCGCCAATGACCAAGATGACCCAATCGGCCTACTTGCGAATTAACACCGGTAGAGGGCGGCCGGAAGCGGCGGTGGGCCATGGGATTAACAAAGCTTAATTTTATATTGCGCTTGCATAAGACTACAATTCTGAATCTCGGGGAGATGGGGATTCACAATGCTTCGATATCCGCTAACGTTCGGCTTGTTTGCGGCAGGCATCCTCTTATCGACCGCTCCATCCGCATGGGCGTTTAGTCAGCAAAACGCTGGATCCAGCGGAGACGGCAACTCGTCATTCACTGATCCAAACGCCCAGATTACGAACAGTTTAGGCGTCCGACCGCTCGATTCGAACGAGCAGTCGATGCAGCTCGGTGTCCAGCAGCAAAGTACATTTGACCCCATTTGGTGGGAGCAATCGTTACACGGCTACGGCCCTTATTATCAGACGCTCCGGCCTGGCAAGTGAGCGCCTCGCGCCGAATTTGCCATGGCTCGCTTTGCCCACAAACTCCATGTCGACAAGCAAAGGATCAACGGCGTGGAGTCGGCCGTGCTGCTCTTCATTATTGTCGGTGGCCTCGCGCTCTGTGTATTAGGCGCAGCAATCTACGATATCGGACGAGCGTTTTCTGTCTGGTAAACATCGCCGCGCAAGAGCGCGGCTCTTTGGGGTGGCGTGTGGCGTTGTGGTCTGGTAGCGACGAGCCGCCGCCATTCGCAAAACCGGTTTTGATTCATTTGTGTAGCCGGGGCCTCACGCGGCCGCGTCGGCGAGGGCCTGTCATCTCCTGCTTTAATGCGCTGCACTGTGCCGGTGCCGACGCCGACCTCGCGCGCGGTGGTGTTCATGCCCTTCCCCCGGCACGCGTTCCCCTGTAGTTCGCACCAACGGCACCCGCGATGAGGCGCGACGGATCGCGACCAACGTGGGCAAAGATGCCGGAGCAGTTGCGGAAGGATTAGCGCGCGGCAAGCGATGCAGGTCGCGAACGAGGCCCACGGGACAAAAGGTGCGGCGCCCTTAACCTGTCAGAAACCGAATCGCCAGCTATCGTGTTGTAGGGCTGCTCCCACACAACATGGCCCACCTGCTGCCCCGGCCTCGGTACGCGCCATGACGTTTATTTCTTGCACCCATTTCTATGAGAGCGCCTGGCCGCTTGATCGAGAATGACGGCCCGCCGCTTCCCGCCGCCGCCTTGGTCCGTCGAGGAACAATCCGCCTGCTTTGTCGTGCGCGACCGCAACGGCCAGGTGCTGGCGCATGTATATTTCGAGGATGAATCCGGCCGGCGACCGGCCGCCGAGCTGCTCACCAAAGATGAGGCGCGACGGATTGCAGCGAAATTTGCCAGGCTGCCGGAGTTACTTCACCCAATCCTTGCTAATCCTAATTCTCAGCATTGCTAGAGAAACGCGCGGCAAGCGGAGCCGACCGCGCGCCCTAATCGCAGGCGTTGGCTGCCCGCGTTTTCTCTACTCGCCCAGCACTCGGCGCCGATGCTCCTCACGCGTTCGTCGGCGATGCTGGTCCTTGATAGCCGTACACGCCTTGTCGAGCGGCTCGAGTATTGTAGCGATCGCCCGATAATCTCGGGAACCCTTGTCGACGTCCATAAGGCTCTTAAGAATCAGCAAAGTACGTCGCGTTTGTTTACATAAATGAGGTCAGGAATGAACGTTGTCGCACTGCCGGTCGACAATGGCTACGTCACGCTCGGGCATTTGGTCGAACACGTTGTCGAGGCCATCCGCACGGATGGGACGCCTCTCGGGCTGTTCAGCAGCGCGGTCGCGGCCGCCGCAGCGCTTGTTGAGGCTGCACGAACTGCACAGCAGGCTAACGACGCAACGCCGCACGTGCGATACTAGCGAGGCGCCGCGAGGTAAAGATCCGGATTACGCGACCTTTGCATTCAGATGCGGGAACATGGCCTGCATCGCCTCGGCGTCCATCTCGGTCTTGAACTTGTGCCGATCTTTGAGTGCCGTGGCCTTCTGCGCCGCCGGCCGTGCACTGATCTCATCAGCCAACCGTTTCAAGTTCGGGAATTTCTCCCAACCGCCATCGCCGAGCACAGTCGGAATTAGCCGCGCCCAGCCCCACACATTCATGTCGACGATCGTATAGGTATCGCCGAGCATGTACTTCTGTTTGGCGAGCCGCGCATCGAGAATGCCGGCATGGCGCTGTGCTTCAAAGACGTAGCGATTAGTGGCGTAAGAAATCTTCTCCGGCGCGTAAACGCGGAAATGCACCGATTGACCAAAATAGGGGCCAACTCCTGACGAGACAAAGAACATCCACGACAACAGTTCGCCGCGCGCTTTGTCGGTCTTGGCGGGGAGGAATTTGCCGGTTTTCTCGGCGAGATAAAGCAGGATGGCGCTCGAATCGAACACCTTAACATCGCCGTCGACGATTGCAGGCAGCTTCGCGTTTGGATTGATGGAGAGAAATTCTGGCTTGTGCTGCTCGCCTTTGCGTGTGTCGATCGGAATGGGGTCGTAGGGCGTGCCCGTCTCTTCCAGGAACAGTGCAACTTTGGTGGGATTAGGTGCGCCGCTGTAGTAGAACTTCAGCATTTGTCGTCTCCTTAAACTGAACAAACCGGCAATCGGCCATCTGGTCTAGGCCAATTGCCGTTCTTAGCGGTCCTTGTCAACCGAGGAACACCGAGTATACCGGCGGGCGTTCAACAGGTGGCTCTGGAGCGATATCGTCAACTCGGCCATGAGGCCCGGGCTTACGGGCACGGCACGGGATACATGTCCGATGGCTCCGATTTCCTGAAGAAATGGCGCAATTCGGCCGGTCAGCATCGATGCGGAGGGGGCGGAACTGGTGGTTAGATTTAATTTCATTTTGTCAGTAGCCGTAAGCTTCGTCACTGCATTAATGCTGGCTACTTGCGCGTCGCCTTCGCAAGTAGTGTGGGAGTACTACGATCAATGCGCTCGGGAAAACCTATCGTTCCTTGCGATGGCGGAATGTGGGAAACAAAAGCGTCTGGCAGGGTGTGTCCGTAACAATACTTGTTGGCCTGAAGGTAATATGTTCGTGCAGTACGTAGACACACTAGTAGTCTCAGTTAAAAAGAAGGAACTGACTGAAGCCGAAGCTATGCAGCGTTACACCGAATATAAAGCCGGTGGAACGCCGTCGCACCCGTAGGCCGCGACACCGTCCACGTACTCGCCTATCATCGCTCCTTACGCTGCGTATGGGTGGGCGAGCGAATCCCAAGACGGACTTCGATGACAAGGCCTTACGCACGTTCTCTCACTTCGGCTTGGTCATCGTAATGCCTGTGAGCGCCGCCAACTCACCCTGACGTTTAGTTTCGCGGCGCATGTAGTCGACAAGGAGTTCTGGGGTGTTCTTGGTGGGTACGGTCATGCCCAGTACCTCCATGCGGCTGCGGAACTGTGGCGATTGGACGACTTCATTAAGCTCTCTGTTGAGGTAAGCGATGATCGATGCTGGAGTCTTTGCGGGCGCCGCCAATCCTACAAAGCCCCGATAATCAAAGTTGGGAAAACCTAGTTCTTGCATGGTCGGCACCTCCGGCCAGGTCACGATCCGATACGGCATCGCGATAGCGAGCGCACGAACTTTGCCGCCATCTGCGAGCGGCTTGGCCTGAGCGTAGAAGGCGAATGCTCCTTGAACTCCGCTTGGCGACACGTTGCGAGCCGCCTCGCCCGAGCCGGCATAGGGCACGCCCGCGATTTCAGTCTTGGCAAGAGCATTAAGCTGCGCGAGTGCCATCGCTGGCGATGTTGCTGGTCCAGACGTGCCGAAGCTAATCTTGTTCGCATTGGTTTTGGCGTCGGTAAGCAATTCGGTCAGCGACCTGTATGGAAGCTCTGCATCGATGATAAGGACCAGTGGTGGACCTTCGACGATCATCCCAATCATCGCGAAGTCGTCGATTGCGCTATACGGCACGGGAAGAAAATATAGATTTTGCGCATCGGCGATCGAGTTGGCGAAGAGCGTGTAGCCGTTTGGCGCGGCACGGGCCGCATAGGCCCCGCCCAGGGTGCCCGAACCCCCCGGTTTGTTCTCGACCACAATGGTCTGGCCGATGCGCTCCTGTAACATCGCGGTAAGCACACGCACCGGGACATCGGTCAAGCCACCAACAGCGAACGGCACGATCACGGTGATCGGATGCTTCGGGTAGTCCTGGGCCAGCGCATTCCCTGGCAAAAGCGCGCCGATCACCAGCGCCGAAACGACAATAAGACCAAGCCGCAATGAAGTAGCCATGTTGTTGTTCCTGCGTACCACCTTCCCAGCGTGGCGCTGCAATGCCACAGTCCAGGGCTCCGTCAGACGAGCCCACCATAGCATCACCAAAGAAATCCGATGCCCAGGAAACTAACTTGCGCCGTAGAACCGCTGCTCCCGGTCGAACTCGGTCAAGGCAAGATCAAATTCGCGCAGGGCATGAAGGCCGATCGCTGGGTCTTCGCAACGGGTTTGATGGCGCAAGACTTCATCAACGGCATCGCCCCGGACGTGCTTTCAGAGCATGCGCCGCACTCCGGATTGCCCAAGCGCGAGAAAGAAGCACTTCGCATCTTTGCAAATCTCGACGCCGTGCTGCACGCTGCCGGCACCGATTGCACCAACCTTGTCCGCACTGATCAGTATTACACGACTGTGAAGGCTGTGCCGCCGTATCAGCAAGTTCGGCGCGAATTTCTTCGTGGGCGCATTCCGCCTTCGACGTCGATCGCGCAGCAGGGGCTGCTGCTACCGGGTGCCGATATGAACATCCAAGCCATGGCTGTCATCCCCAAAAAGGGATTCGAGGTTGAGCACCTGAGCCACGCGCAACTCAAAGGCCGCCCGACCTCAGGCTACTCTCCGGCGCTCACAGTTGGCGACTTTATCTTCATCGCCGGCATCACGTCACTTGCAATTGGCGATGAACCGCGGCGCAACGGGGTCGCTACGGCCGCGTTGATGGCCGAAGGCACGCAATGGGGTGGTCAACCGATCAAGCTCGAAGCCGAATTCATCATAACCAAGCGGATGGTGGCATCGCTCGCACTTGCTGGTGCGAGACTAGAGGATGTGGTCCACGCGCAAGTCTATCTCACAGACCGCGAGGACTATTCGGCCTTTAACGAGGCCTGGACACGGCTTTTCGGCGAAACGGGCCCGAGCCGGTCTATCATTCCCTGCATCGAGCATGGACTTGCGCCTTATGACGGCAAGATCGAAATCAACGTGATTGCGGCGAAGCCCGGTAGCGCGGCCAGCAAGCGGCATGTTGACGCCGGAGTTGCGACTGCATTCCGCCATCAGCCCCAAGCGGTCAAAGCGGGCGATCTTTTGTTTATTCCCGCGTTGATGGCGACCGACCACGATGGGCTTATGCCTTCGGCCATCTTAGATCCGCGACAACCGCATTTCTCGTCATCGCCAGAGGTGCAGGCTGAAACAATTATACGTAACGTCGCGCGGCTTTGCGACGCCGCCGGGACCTCACTCGCCAACGTAGTGCGTGTGCTGCTGTTCCACACAGACATTGAGGAGTTCTACCCGGTCTACAGGGTATGGGAGCGACATCTCGATGGGCACCCATTGCCATTCTCAGCGGTGGAGGTGCCGGGGCCCCTCCCTATACCGGGTGCTACGGTGATGATGGAGACCTGGGTTTATGCACCGTGAGTTTTTATTCACACCGAACATGGGATTTTGTCCGCCACTCCCCTCGTTTCCGCTCCACATTGAGCGGTCAATTCCAAAGCCGGTTTGTCGCCAAATCAGCTCCTTGCCGCATGGCTTTGAACTTCTCCCACACGACACTGGGGTGCACTTCGGTCTTATAAAGCGCCTGAGAGGAGAACCCACAGTCCGCCCCGGCCATCACATTCTCCCGTCCGACCAGCTTGGCGAAGCGAATGAGCCGCTCAGCAATCCATTCGGGATGTTCGACGATGTTACTTGCATGCGTGATGACGCCTGGGCAGAGCACTTTCCCCTCGGGCAGTTTCACCCGCTCGAACAGGTGATATTCGTGTTCATGTCGCGGGTTCGCAGCTTCGAAGCTGAAAGAGCCGGCATTGATCTTGAGAACGTATTCAATGATCTCCGGCAGATTCGATTCGTGGATACGGGGTCCCTCATTAATGCCGTAGCACGTGTGAAAGCGAACACGCTCGGCCGGAATGCCGCTCAGCGACTCATTCGTTGCTTCAACATAAATCTCCGCTCGCCGCTTCTTCTGCTTCTCATCAAGCCCTGGCTCCACAAAGATATCTGGCAAGAAAGGATCGTCCACCTGTAGCAGAATGCCGGCGGCGATGATGGCCCGATATTCCTTGTTGAGCTCGGTAGCGAGCGCATGAAAGTACAGTTCATCGTTCTTGTAGTACTCATTAATGCCAACGCCTGACGGCGCTGTGGCTGGCAGAAATACGTGATGGTCAGGCACGCCCGCGGCGTTGGCGGCGGTCTTCACATTGGCAATATCGATCTGCAGCTTTTCCTCTCCCTTGTATTTTATCGGTTCGGTGCAGACGACCGGAACAATCGGTAGGATGGCGCCACCCATCATCGCTTCCTTGAAGTACTGGGCATAGTATTCCGGGAATGAGGCGACCTCCTTCTGGAACAAAACGAGCTTTTGATTGGGCCGAGATTCAAACCCATCGAAGCGCTCGCGAATGTAGGTAAAGAAGCCCGGCTTGGAATATTCGCCGTCAGTTACGATCTCGATGCCGCATTCGACCTGCTTATGCACACACTCCGCGACTGCTTGCGCCAGGGTCGAATTCAGCTCCGTTTCGTCGTAGGGCTGTCTTCCGTATTTCGCTTTCAGTATGTCGAGCAGCTTATGCGGCCGTGGCAAGCTGCCGATATGTGTGGTTTGAATGTGATCTGTATTGTGCTGCATCGCCATGGCCTGTTACTCCCGGAGAGGTGCTTCTACTCATTTGCTGATGTCCGCTGTTTCCTCAAATGGACATTCGCCAAAGTGATCTCCCGAAGTGGACGTAGGCGGAGGTTCAGGGCTTGATCAGTTGGCGCAGCTTATAACGTATAATTTTGCCTGATCCGGTTCGCGGGATCTCCGCGATCTTCTGCACGAGATGCGGCATTTTGTACGCCGACAGTTGCGCGCGGCAATGGAGGAGCAGTGCCTCGTTCTCGAAAGTGTAGCCGGGGCGCGGGACGACAAACAGTGCTGGCACCTCGCCGAGATGCTCGTGCGGGACGCCGACCGCGGCACAGTCGAGCACGGCCGCGAATGTGTTGACGACTTCTTCGATCTCAGCTGGCGCGATGTTCTGGCCGCCGCGGATGATGAGTTCCTTGAGTCGGCCGGTAATGGTCAGAAAACCGTTCTTATCCGATTTTGCCAGATCACCCGTGTAGTACCAGCCATTGCGGAGGGCATTGTGTGTCTCTTCCGGCTTATTGTGATAACCGGGCATGACGTTGGGACCATGCACGATTAATTCGCCCTCTTGCCCCGGCGCGACATCATTACCTTTCAGATCGATGATGCGAACGGTAAGTCCCGGTACCGGAATGCCGCAGGAACCCATGACGCGCGTACCGGTCGGCCAGTTCATGGTCACCATGGTAGAGGTCTCGGTGATGCCGTAGCCGTCTAGTAAGGGCACGCCGAGATGGCTCTCGAATTCGCGGTTGAGCGTTGCTGGCATGATGGCGCCGGCGGAAACGCAAACCCGGAGATTGGGAAAGCGGCTATCCACATCGCCGCGTGTCGCCTGCAGCAGATAATGAAACATTGTCGGCACACCGGGAAAATAGGTGAACGCGCTGGAACTCAGGAGGCGCACTGTTTCGCTGGTGGAAAACTTCTCCATTAAGTAGGCGCTGGCGCCGGTCGCCAGAATGCTCATGACCGACAGATTAAGCGCGTACGAATGAAACAACGGCAGTGGCGATAGCACGGTATCGCGTTCGCTCAAGCCCGTGATCGGAGTCCAGCAGGCGGCAGTTATCCATAGCATCCCGTGCACCGTGAGCCGAACGCCCTTCGCGCGGCCGGTTGTGCCGGAGGTATAGAGAATGTAAGCCGTCTCGTGCATCAGCTCCGGATCGCGCGGCCGCGATTTTGGCTGAGCGCCGATGAGTTCGGCATAATGGAGGGCTTTCGCCTCGCAGCTCCCGCGATCCGTCACCACAATTGTCTTCAGATTGGGCGCTGCATTTTTCAAGCGCGCGAAGAGATCGCCGCGCTCACTGGTCGTGATCACCGCCTTACAATAGGCATCGGTGAGCCGATACAAGATTTCGGCTTCAGTCGCGTCATAGCTGATCGGTACGCCGATCCCGCCGGCACGCGTGATCGCAAAGCAGCTTTCGACCCATGCGACCGAATTGGGCAGCATGACCGCGACGGTGTCGCCCGTCGCGACACCATTGTCGCCTAGATGGGCCGCCAGCCTGCCGGTGCGATCGTAGAGTTCTGCGTAAGTAATCGCGGTCTGCGCGTCGCGAAAGGCACATTTGCTGCCACGTGCCGCAGCTTGGCGGCGTAGCAACTCGGGAATAGGAGCGATCAGATCGGTGTGCAGCATGACGCTCCTCCATCAGACCATGCTGTACCCGCCAGAGATGCTGAGTACTTGGCCGGTGATCCAGCCGCCATGCCGTGAAACCAGCAGCGCGACCATCGGCGCCACATCGTCGGGCCGACCGAGGCGGCCCAGCGGATAAAATCTAATGAGCTTCTCCCGATTGGCTTCAACCCAGTCCTTGTCGTGCGCCGTTTCAACGAGGCCGAGCGACAGTGCGTTTGCGGTTGTGCCGGAACGGCCGAATTCGCGCGCCAACGATTTCATCAATCCAATGACTCCGGCGCGAGCGGCGGCAACGATAGCGAGACCAGATTCACCGACGCGCGAGGAATCGCCGATCACGCTAACAATCCGACCGTCTTTGGCAGCCTCGAGATATGGCGCCGCGGCATGCAACTGTGTATTGCGCCATAGAGCGAGGCATCGATCTGTGCGTGCCAGTCCTCGGGCGTAGTCTCGACGAACCGTTGGCGCTTGGCGAGACCGGCATTGTTGATGAGGATGTTGAGTCCGCCAAAATCCTTGACGACGGCCTCCGTCATCGCCTTCACCGCGGCGAAATCAGCAACATCGGCCCGATAGGCTTTCGCGCTGCCGCCTTTCGACTTGATCTCCTTGACAATGACCTCGGCTTCGGCGGCGGAGCCACGGTAATTCATTGCGAGCGAGGCGCCTTCCGCCGCAAGCTTCAGCGCGATTTCGCGACCGACACCGCTTGTGGCGCCGGTCACCAAGGCGATCTTGCCTTTCAATCCAAAATCCATGCTCGGTCTTCCTGTTTTGAGTCGCCTAAGCTTCTTGTTTGGCGCGAGCTTCTTCGATGAGGCGGTAAAGCCGCTCTGGCGTCGCCGGCAATTCGTTGATTTCGATCCCGAGCGGCGAAAGCGCATCTGCAACTGCGTTGGCGATCGCGGCCGGCGCGCCGATCGTGCCGCCCTCGCCCATGCCGCGGAAGCCACCCAGGGTCGTCGGCGACTCGCTCTCAAGATGAACGAGCTTCATGGACGGAATTTCGCAGGCCGATGGAACGAGGTAATCGACGAGGCTTGCGGTCTGCATCTGCCCCTGCGCGTCGTAGATGACTTCTTCGTAGAGCGCGGCGCCGATACCTTGTGCGACGCCGCCTTGTACTTGGCCGTCGACGATCAGCGGATTGACGAGCTTGCCGCAGTCTTCAGCCACCGCGTAATGGCCGATGCGGATCTCGAAAGTCTCCGGATCGATCTCGACTGTGGCGATGTGCGTGGCCGAGCTGGTAGTGCCGAAAACCGGATCATAGGTCTTGCTCGCCGTAAGCTCGTCTCTGGCATCAGCAGGCAGGCGGCCGATCTCCGAATAAACAGCACGCGCCACATCCTTGAAGGTGACGGACCGATCAGTGCCGATGACAGAGATTTTGCCGCCTTCCGCGATCAGATCAATAGCCGCAGCTTCAAGAAGATGCGACGCTGCATTGAGCACCTTTTCGCGTACCGCCTGCGCGGCAAGTGTGGCGGCGCCGCCCGCCAGAACCAGGCTACGGCTCGCATACGTACCGGTGCCGCCGGGGACGGCCGCGCTGTCGCCGTGCACGATCCTGATGTCTTCGATCCGCGCGCCGAGATGTTCTGCAACGATCTGCGCCAGCGTGGTTTCGAGTCCCTGTCCGTGCGAAGCCACACCAAAACATGCTGTCACCGCTCCCGTCGCATCGATGCGCACGATCGCGGTTTCGGTGCCGGTATTAATTGGCATCCCGGGCGCTACCGAAATGCGCGATCCGATACCGGTAAGCTCCGCATAAGTCGCGATGCCTATGCCGCTCCATTGGCCTGCCGCCCGCGCCCGTTTCTGCGCCGCCCGCAACTCATCGTAATGGATCGCGTCACACGCGGCGTTAAGACACTCTTCAAAGCCGGATTTGTCCCAGACAATCCCGGAAGCGACTTTGTAAGGAAATTCTTGAGCACTGACGAGATTACGCCGCCTGATCTCGCGCGGGTCGATGCCGAGCTTGCGCCCGGCCATGTCCATCAACCGTTCCATCACGAAGGTCGAGGTCGGCCGGCCGACGCCACGATAGGGACCGACCGGCGCTTTTGAGGTGGCCACCCCACGCACTCGCCCTTGATAGTTTGCAACCCGATAAGGCCCAGGAAGGAAGCTTATGACCTGGATCGGCTCGAGTGCCGCCGTCCACGGATAAATCGAATAGGCGCCGACATCGCCAATGACATCAGCGCGCAGTGCCAGGATCCGCGCCTCGCCATCCAGCGCGATTTCGGCATCAACGATTTCATCAAAGCCCTGGCTATTGGCAAGGAGGTCCTCCATCCGGTCGGAGGTCCATTTGATAGACCGCGACAACCGTCGCGCCGCGGCGCAGACAAAAATCTCTTCAGGATAGACGGATCCCTTGCCGCCAAACCCGCCGCCCACATCCTGTGCGACGACACGCACCCGATGGCCGGGAACATCGAGCGCTTCGGCGATTGCGTCGCGCACGATGCTCGGCACCTGGGTCGCCGAATAAAGTGTCAGCGCCTCTCGACCCGCGTCATATTCGGCGAGACAAGCGCGCGGCTCGATCGCTACTGGCGTCTTCCTGTGCATACGAAAACGCGCGCCGACGCGCACGGGCGCGGCGGCAAACACAGTATCGACATCGCCGCGCTTGAATTCGCGGCTCACGAGCACATTCGTCCCGGCGGCCTCATGCAACAGCGGCGCACCATCCTGCACCGCTTGTTCCGGTTCGACCACGACGGGCAGCGGCTCGAATTCAATGTCGACAAGCTCGAGCGCGTCTTCGGCCTGGTATCGGCTTTGTGCAATGACGCCAACAATGGGCTCGCCGACATGACGCACCTTGTCGCGCGCCAGCGGTAAGAACGGTGTCGGGTGATAATTCTTCATTCGTGAGGTCGCGACCAGTGGCTTGACCTGATCGGCCAAATCTTCGGCGGTGAAGACGGCTACCACGCCGGGGGCGGTACGGGCCCCCGTGCAATTAATGGCGCGGATTTTCGCATGCGACTGGTCGCTGCGGCGGAACGCGGCGTGGAGCACACGCGGCGTCTGACGATCATCGGTATAGACGCCGAGTCCGGTCAATAGCCGCGGATCTTCGGTGCGCTTGATGCGCGCGCCGACGACTTTGGGCCGGAGATAGGCTTCGCGCGCGTCATTCATAGGCTTCAACCCCCTTGCGCAACGACACCCATTGCCTGGCATCATGGCCGCACAGAATCTGCACACCGCGCGCCTCTATGCGCCGGATCTCGGCGAGCGACCTTAAAAGCGCCTCCGCATTCCAGGTGTTCTTCGGGGCCACGCCAGTATCGAGTGTCGTGCGCAGAGACACTGTGTCGGATGCGAGAAAGAAGGTGCCCGATCGGTCGAGCGCAACGAGTGCGCCGGTCGTGCCCGGCGTATGGCCTGGCAGCGGCAGCAGTACCATGCGTCCGTCGCCAAACACGTCGCGCTCACCGTCAATCATATCGAGCGGTGCTTCCTGCTCCCATTCTGCCGCGAGATAGCCCTGCGCCTGTGCGCCCGGCGCGCGGGCAGCCTCAACTTCGTTGCGATGAATGATGAAGGTCGCCCGCTTGAAGAAGCTATTGCAGCCGCAATGATCGGGATGTAGATGCGAGCATACGACGAGATCAATGTCGTCGCAGCTAAGCCCAAGACCGGAGAGCTCATTTACGACATTTTCACCAGCCGGCATGCTCGGCGTCATCAGCCGCGCCAGCCCGCCCCAGCGCGCCTCGGCCTGTTCGAACACCGTCGGGTGGCAGCCGGTGTCGAACAGCACGTTGCCTCGGGCATGGCGAATGAGCGCGCACGGAACGGATAATTCGATTGTTTCGCTCTTGTCGGCATCGGGCACAAAAATATTCTTGCGCATGCGCAGCCGGCCGCCAGAGAGAAGATGCATTTTCATGGGTTCTCTCCCGCTTTGACGACAGCGCGGATCGCTTTGACAATGTGTTCGTAGCCGGTGCAGCGGCAGAGATTGCCCGACAGCCCTTTGCGGATATCATCATCCGTGGCTAGCGGATATTTGCGCAGAAAATCAGTAGCAGTCATCAGCATGCCTGGGGTGCAGAAGCCGCACTGCAACGCGTGATGCGCGTGAAACGATTTCTGCAGCGCGTTCATTTGCGCGATGCTGCCGAGACTCTCGACCGTTTCGACATTGCGGCCGTCGGCTTGCACCGCAAGCATCAGACAGGAACGTGCGCTGTCGCCGTCTACCAAGACCGTACAGGCGCCGCAGACGCCGTGCTCACAGCCGACATGGGTGCCGGTGAGCCCGAGCGTGTGGCGCAGAAAATCAGCAAGGAGCAGTCGCGGCTCGACAGCGGCTTCGTAGACGGTGCCGTTCACGGTCACGGCGATCTCGCACGTCTTTTTCATGTCGCAGGCTTATCCGCCGCGCCCGCGCCGCCAGGCAGCAGCCAACGCGCGGCCGGTGAGCACGCCGGCCAAATGCCGCCGCAAATCAGCTGAGGCGTGCAAATCCGTTTCGGGCGAGATCGCTTCGCGAACCGCTTCGATGGCGCGCCGGCGGCGGCTTTCATCAAACGCATGCCCGACCAACAGCGATTCTGCTTCTGCGGCTCGCAACGGGGTCGGGCCCACGCCAGTCAAAGCGATGCGCGCCTGCACGATCTCGTTGCCGGATAAAGTCAGCGTCGCGGCCACTGCGGCGAGGGCGAAGTCGCCCTGCCTTCGCACGATTTCCTCAAAACCCCACCCGGTCTGCGGAGGCAGTTTCTGTAGGACGATTTCGGTAAGGAGTTCCGTACCGTCGAGATCCACCGTCATAGTGTCGAGAAAGAAATCGCGCGCAGCAACGGTGCGCGAGCCCGCAGCTGAAGCGATGCTCAGCGTCGCGCCAAGCAGGAGTGCCATCATCGGCAGCTCGGCTGCCGGATCAGCATGCGACAGACTACCGCCGATCGTGCCGCGATTGCGGATCGCAAGATGCCCCACATGCGCAACGGCGTAGGAAAGGACTGGAAAATGCTTTCCGATAAGCGGCGAGGTCTCAAGCTGGAAATGCCGCGTCAGCGCGCCGATGCGGACACTGTCCGGCATCTCCTCGATAAAACCGAGGCCAGGGATGCGATTGATGTCGACGAGAATAGAGGGCCGCAGTAGACGGAAATTTAGCATCGGCATGAGACTCTGCCCGCCGGCAAGAATCTTGGCGTCGGCGCCTGCTCGCGCCAGGGCCGCAACGGCCGTGTCACAGTCACTTGCGACGATATAGTCGAAGGCCGGCGGCTTCATCAATCACCTCGAAACCGTCTAGTAATAACCAAAAGTCGAGCCGCCATCGACAGCTATTGCGGTGCCCTGAATGTGTTGCGCTTTCTGCGAGCAGAGAAACAACGCGAGTGCAGCAATGTCGGTCGGTTTGCCTAGCCGACGCAGGCCGTCTTTGGCGGTGGCCTCTTGCTTTAGTTGTTCTACCGATTTTCCCGATGCTTTCGAGCGTTGCTCCAACAGCTGATAGAAACGCTCTGTCTCGGTCGCGCCGGGGTGGATGACATTAACATTCACGCCATCACGCTTGCCGAGCTGAGAGAGCGCTTTGGAAAAATTGCCCATAGCCGCATTGACGGAAGCGCCGATCGAAAAGTCGGCGCCTGGTGAGCGTGCCGCGCCACCCCCAATATTGACGATTGAACCTTGCGCCGCTTTGAGCAGCGGCCAAAACAACCGACACAGACGCACGCAGCCAAAAAACTTCAGTGCATAGCCATCAATCCACGCCTGATCTGGTAATTCGGTGAAGTTGCCGGCGCGTGTGGCTCCAGCCGAGCAGATCAATGTGTCACAACGATTAAATCTGTCCCTTACATCGTCGAAAACGCGCTGACAGCCCTCGAGCGTTCGCAGATCCGCAGCGATGGTCAGGGGCGCTAGGCCTGCCGCGGCGATCGTCTTGGCAGCTCTGGCGAGATTGTCTGCCGAAGAAGAAACAATAACGGTCTGCGCGCTCGAGCGCGCAAATTCAAGCGCGATCTCACGGCCGATGCCGCGACTACCACCCGTAACCACAGCCACTTTGTTCGAGAACTCCTCCGACATGTTTCCGTCCTTTCAAGAATGGCGCATTCGTTCGACCCCAATGGCGGACGTTAGCTGCTCTCTTTCGGAATCGCAAAGTGCCACTAGCATTTGTTCATTCCAACAAATCGGTAGTAAACTCCTATTAGAAGGCGTTTAGCTGGCGTCAGCTTGGTCAAGTCAGCTCCGCGAAATTCCGCGAAATAGGAGGAGAGCGATCATGGCCTACACGATGGATCAATTTGCCGCCGATTGCCGGGCCGCGCTTCTTAACGATGCCGGCCCAGCCGGTCGTGAGCGCGTCCGCCAGTTTACCGAGAAGGCGTGCACCGATCGGGACTTTATTGCCAGGCACCTCGGCCCCAACGTGGATGCGGAACGCACGATTCTTTACGAGGATCCCGACCTTCATTTCTGCATACTCGGCCACGTCTATAAGGGCGCCAAAACTAGCGCTCCGCACGATCATGGGCCGAGCTGGGCTATCTATGGGCAAGCGACCGGTGAAACCGAGATGACGGATTGGCGGCTTGTCGAAAGGCCAACAAATGGAAAGCCAGGCAAGGTTGCAAAGGTGCGAACATACCAAATGACTCCCGGCATGGCGCACCTCTATGGCGAGGGGGATCTGCATTCGCCGCGGCGCGAAGCCGAGACGCGTCTCATCCGCATTGAAGGCATCGATCTCACCAAGGTGAAGCGGGATAAATACGAGCCTTCGGCGCAATAACGTGGACGCATCTTCGTCGTCTGAACAACGGGGGAAACGCTGAAAGGCACCCGGCAGTGACGTCCTGGATATTGTGCTATTTTTCTCATTCAAATTTGAAATTTGAAGGCTGATGGATGTTCCCGCCGGAGAGGATCATTTGCCTTACCGAGGAAACCGTCGAGACCCTTTATCTTCTCGGCGAGGAATCTCGCATCGTCGGCATCTCCGGCTATGTTGTTCGCCCGCCAAGAGCGCGACGTGAGAAGCCGCGGGTCTCTGCCTTTACCTCCGCCGATATCCCGAAGATCCTCGATCTCAAACCTGATCTCGTCCTGACTTTCTCCGATCTTCAAGCCGATATCGCAGCAGCGCTCATTCGCGCCCATGTCGACGTGCACGCGTTCAATCAACGCACCATCACGCAAATTCTCGACATGATCCGCACCTTCGGAGCATTGGTCGGTGCAGCTGACCGTGCCGATCGGCTGGCAGGTGAATTGGCGGCGACTGTCGGCTTCGCCCGTAAACGCGCCGTGCAATCCGGTATGAAGCCTAAGGTGTATTTTGAGGAGTGGGATGAGCCGATGATTTCCGGCATCGGCTGGGTATCCGAGTTGATCGAAGCCGCTGGTGGTATCGATGTCTTTGCCGACCGCGCATCGGGCAAATCAGCCAAGGATCGCATCGTAACCTATCAGGAAGTCATCCGTAACGAGCCGGATATCATTATCGGCTCGTGGTGTGGCAAAAAATTTCGTCCAGAAAAACTCGCCATGCGGCCAGGCTTCGATCGCGTCCCGGCGGTGAAGTATGGGGCGCTGCACGAGATCAAATCGCCGTTAATCCTACAGCCGGGTCCCGCCGCGCTGACTGATGGCCTGGCGGCGCTGCAGGCGATCATAGCAAACGCAATTTCACGAAAGACGGTTGCGGTCAAATAGAGACGCTGAAACTTAGGTCCCGCGTGCGCTCCAAGTCAGTGTACTTAAACGTATTGGGCGCGGCATCGTGAAATGAGGTCCGGGATGGATAGGGACGACGTGGTGGTGGGATTTATCGGATTGGGCATCATGGGAGGGCGCATGGCCGCCAACCTGCAAAAGGCCGGCTACAAGCTGGTTGTCCATGACCTACACAGACAAGCGGCCAGTCATCATCTCAATGCGGGCGCGGCCTGGGCAGACAATCCGCGCGCCCTCGCTGGCCGCGCCGACGTGATCTTCTCCTCGCTGCCGGAGCCGGCCGACGTTGAAGCGGTCGCACTTGGACCGGACGGGCTGATCGCCGGCATGAAACCCGGCGCCGCCTATTTCGACCTGTCGACAAATTCGCCGAGCGTCGTGAAGAAATTGAACGCGGCCTTTGCCGAAAAGGGTCTGCACATGCTCGATGCCCCTGTGAGCGGCGGCCCGAGCGGCGCGGCATCCCGCAAACTCGCGATCTGGGTTGGCGGCGACGAAAACGTCTTCAACCAGTACAAGGCCGTGCTCGACGCGATCGGAGATAAGGCCGCGTATGTGGGCCCGATTGGCAGTGCCACGGTGGCCAAGCTTGTCCACAATATGTCAGGTTACGCAATTGTCTGCGCGCTCGCCGAAACCTTCACCTTGGGCGTGAAGGCGGGCATGGATCCGCTTACGCTCTGGCAGGCGGTGCGCCAAGGTGCGGCTGGGCGCCGATTCACGTTCGATGCGCTGATTGACCAATTCCTGCCCGGTGAGTACGACCCGCCGGCCTTTGCACTTAGGCTTGCGCACAAGGATGTATCGCTTGCTAACGCACTCGGCCGCGAACTCGGTATGCCTATGCGCCTCTGCAATCTCACGCTTGCCGAAATGACAGAGGCGCTCGCCCGCGGATGGGGTGGACGCGACTCGCGCGTCGTGATGCTCCTGCAGCAGGAACGCGCTGGTGTCGAGATCGCCGTAGATCGTGAGCGATTGCGCGAAGCGCTCGCGCCGGCGGTCGGTAAGACTTCTTGAGACCAGACGCCACCGTCGAGTTACCCGCTGATAACGTGCGTATGATCAGGTTGGGAGGGGCTGGAGGTGGACTTCACGCCGAATGCATTTTTGAAAAACGTGAACCAATACCAGACCAAGACGATCGGAACGCCAATGTCATAGAGCACATCGATTCCGGGTATTGGCTCCAGAGGTATAGCGAGAGCTCCTGCCGTCAAGGTAGCCCCAAGCCGATAGCTCAGCGCGGTCAGTACGCGCTTCAATGGGTTGGTGTCAGGCATCTTCGAGACAATCACGAGGAGGGTAATCAGCAGCGCGGCGATTACACCGACGAAGATGAGCAAGTCGCGAATGATTTCGGCTATCGTTGACAGCATCGCTGTCATCCTCCTCGTTTGGAAACCACTATTGAAGCGGGCGCCCCGCGGGTGAAGAGACGCATAGATGTGGGTATGTAGGGCGATACTTCGCTCAAACAAGACAATCGACTTTTCCCGGAAATGCGCTTCTGGGACAAACATTTGATTTAATATGCCAAGTGCCCGTGGTGAGGTCTTGTCTCAACTCGAGCTGACCGAACCTGCTCTTGACCCGTGCCGTGATATCCACCGGCTTGATAGGCGCAAGAGCTGAAGACCCGGTTTCGTGGGCGTGATGGGATGCAGCCGTCGACACAGTTCAGCCGGTGCTTGGTGACACTTCACCAAATTATCGACGTATACGCGCGCGATACGTCTCAATTCGGAACGAGGTCGAGGCCATACGCTCGTCCTAACCGGGGTCTACCCCCTGCCGCGACGCTGGGTGTATGCTGGTGGCCGTGAGGGGACGTGAGCCGTTCGGGGCGATTGACTGCTGTTTTTGCGCTTTTCGCTGGGATCGTGCTCGCCACTCCCGGCACTGCACAGCCGCAGGCACGCGCGCACGTCTATGTCCTGCGCGGGTTGTTCAACGTCTTTTCGCTTGGCATGGACTTACTGGCCGACGAGCTGAAGCGGCGCGGAGTAGATGCCACGGTCCACGGCTATGCGGACTGGCAAACACTCGCTGACCGCGCTGCTGCCGATTACAAAGCTGGCAAGGAAGCACCGATCATCCTGATCGGTCACTCGCTCGGCGCTGACGCCGTCATGGAAATGGCGGCTTATCTGG
>Ga0310911_10000028_pt1 | contig 45432 bp, 50 predicted proteins | sample GREbulkMGHF170_FD_203532 | JGI IMG/M metagenome (GOLD analysis project Ga0310911, IMG submission 203532) | Lab enrichment of tropical soil microbial communities from Luquillo Experimental Forest, Puerto Rico - GRE.bulkMG.HF170 | ecosystem: Environmental > Terrestrial > Soil > Tropical forest >... | reverse complement strand
ACGACAAAAGCCGAAACCTAAGAACGCTCTGCGACTCGCACTGAAATTATTAGACCTATGAAACTAGACCGACTACAGCCAAGGAACCTGGCAGGAAATCCAAGGGCGTCGTTACCAGCGTGGTTGAAATACCGTGATATGTTAATCTCGGCGTATCGACAACATCCAAGACCTTATGTTTATCGACCGATCAACATGGCACCGATCTCCGTTGTCTCAAGAGCACGTGACGCGATGCGTGGGTGTCTTACATTCAGGTATCCAATTGAGCACGACGATATTAGCCACGAAGATTTGATGCGGTGGTATTCCGAGGTCATTTTCAAGTTCGACGACGAGCAGGTCTATATTGGTACCTCTGAGAAGGTTAATTCTGTTCTCACCGGCACAGAGTCGGTGAGCGACAGCACGTTACGGTTCACCACCCTCGAACTTGAGGACATCACAGCATTTGAGGTTCTACTTTCCCGTGGCCGCCTCGTCGGACCCATTATGATTCAGCGTCCACCCGATCTTACTCTGCTCCCAACCCGTGAAAATGTCGAAAGGCTTAACCGTCCTGACGGCTCGTTAGTACTGATATAATATGCTATGTTTAACAATCCCTACCCAAAGGAGCGTCGCCTCAAGTGTATCCTCGCTCGTGTCGATGCTCAAGACTACGTCTTTGTCACCCGTCGATTCTATCTCGCCGGTATGCAAGACAAAATCCTATCAAACCTATTTAAGAAATTCGTAGATGAACTCAAACGACTACATAATATCGAACCCATTGAAGGAGGACTCAGTGACCCCTTCCCAGTCCTCGAAGACATCTTTAACAGGCTCGTTTTCGTGGATAGATGCGCCGCTGGAAGCACTAATAGCGGAGGAAACTCTAGTCCACAACATGACGAACGAGGAGTTGGTGGACTTCATAAAGCGGTGCTCGACGCTAAGGTCGAGTGCCCAGAGTCGAAAGGCCGCACTAAAGGGGGACGGCGCACCAAAACCAAGAAAGCAGAGTAATTTAGACAGAGCATTAGAACTGTTAGCGCAGTTAGAACAGAAGGAGTAAAAAATGAGTAGAAAAGAAGAACTAAAACGACACTACCAAGTGGCCCACGGGCCAGAGGGTGCGGAATTGATGCGTCACGACGCAGAGAAGAAAGGTCCTGGCATGTATCATACCGTCCACGGAGTACACAAACCTGGAAGCGGAGAACATGAGTATCAAAAGGGACGTCAAGAGAGACACAGCCCCGAGAGTAGAGGAGGTAAACATGCCACTCCGAAAGGGTACTAGTAAAGAAGTTGTGTCGTCGAACATATCGGAGTTTCATAAAGGGAAAACGTATGAGAAGACGAGAAAGAAGTTCGGTAAAGCAACCGCGGATAAGCAGGCGGTTGCAGCCGCACTAAGTCAGAAGCGCAAGAGCGGTGGTAAGACAGGAAGGGACTTTGCGTTCACAAGGAAGTGAAAAAACATAACGGTTTCCCATTACTCGAATCGACCGAACTCCCAGAGGTCCTACACATAAACTCCGACCTATTCCGTGCCGCGTGTAATGCGCGACTATTGAAGTCGGGTATCACTCCTGTAGACTGGGTGAACCGGAGTATATCAACCAAACCCAAACGTCCAAAACGCGGTTACCGCAAAGGCAAACAACATGCTTGACCCATTAAGTGTTTCTATACCAGTATCGTCGGTTGGCCCCGCGAGGAACAACTGGCCGAAGCGCGAGTTGATGACTCGGTCCCCCGACCATCCCGATGACTACGTGATGGAGTTGGACTATAGTTCATTATCTAACTTCATGATCTGCCCCCGTAAGGCGGAGAACTATTCCGTCAAAGGACGCGAATCCTGTCGCGATCAATCGGCTATGACGTTCGGGCATCTCTTTCACGCGCTCGACGCAAAACGTCTCATCATCGGATTCACGGAGGAATTCGCACGGTTCAAGGCAGACAAGATTGCAGAACATTTCGTGTCGTATCCTTGCTCCACATCGGATCATCGTAACAGTGAAATGATGGAGAAGGTAATGGCACAGTATGAAGTCCGTTACAAAGGGGATGGGTTGCGTGAGCAACTGGTCTATTCTGACGGAGCACCGCTTATTGAACGGCCATTTAAGGTTCCGTTAATGACAGTCGCGGTGAATCGACGGATAAAGATTGGGAACATTGATGTCTATGTTAGAAACATCCATGTGATCTACACCGGCCGAGTTGACTCCGCGCTTGTGCAGAACGGACAATACTTCGTCATGGACGACAAGACTTCGAGTCGTGGTGGACAAGAGTTCGAGGAGAACTTTAGATTATCTCTACAAACCAGAGGCTATTGTTGGGCGCTACAGAAACTCCTTGGAGTTCCGGTCGCTGGACTTATCCTCAACGCAGTGATTGTGAGGGTGCCGACCAAGACTGGTAAAGGAACCGAATACAATCGTCGAACGTACTTCTACAATCCCGATCTGATCGCTGAGTTCGAGGACAATATCAAAGCTCACGTCAGCTCGTTTATTCAATGTCTTGTCAACGGTTTCTTTCCACAAGTTGCGTTGTCGTTTAAGAGTCCGTGTCCCTCCTGTGATTACCATGAGAACTGTGCGCTGCCCCGTCACCAGCGTGCGGACGACCTAGCGTCGGAATTATATCGTGACGTAACTTGGAACCCAATGCACGAACACTAATGCAACCACTTAAATCATTCAACTCTAATCTCGGTACCGCGATCCTTATTACTGGTGGTGCCGGCGTCGGCAAGACGGTTCTTGCCATGCGACTCTGGCCGAAGTCGTATGTATTCGTAGCCGATCTGAACTTCAAATCAGGAAAAGACTACCTTGAGAAAATATGTAAGTCATCCAATATCGTCGGCTTCGACACGGCCACTCCGGACGAGGATGGAAAACCCGTCCCGCCTGCTCTGCGGTACCCAAGGATGATGAACAAGATTTCAGCCGCAATAGAGTCCAAGGATGTCGACGTCATCATACTAGACTCAGCAACCTTCATCGAGGACATCATCAAGGCCCGTATCTGTAACGCAACTAGTGACGCTAACGTTCGCCTCGAAGGGTTCAAACAGTGGGGAGATTTGGTGATCACATGGAAGTCCATAATCCTACAGCTCCGACAGTCAGGTAAGAAACTCATCATGATCGCCCACGAGAACAAGGAGCGGGATGAGTCCGACGGAATCTACAAATACCAGATCGCCGTCGATGGTTCCATTCGAGAGAAGTTTCCAGTTCTATTCTCGGACGTCTGGCGATGCGAGGTGAACGAGGAAGGACTCACCCATAAGCACACTTGGAACGTCAGAATGCTTGGCAACGTCCGTCAAGAACACCTGAAGCGTTCGTCCGAGTTCTCGACCCTTCCTGCGGTCCTCACCCAAGACGCACTCGTCGCAACGATTTCCCCAGAACCGCCGACAGTCGTACCTGTCCAACAACCACAACAACCAACAATAGAAAAAACAAACTAATGGAAGACCCATTAAACGTTTCAATCCCAATGGCAGGGGTTGACACCACTATGCCCCTCGTCAGTGATGGGGATTATGAGTGTCAGATCACAGCCTCGGCGGTTGAACCAAACAAAGCACGTACAGGCCACAACTGGAACCTGACGTTGAAAACCGTTGATCCAGTTACGGCTACAGATGGTAGAGAGATGTCGTCTGCAACCTTCTTTGTCAACAACATCGCACTACAACCAACCGACACAAGCACGGACCCAGAAGGGTTCAAACGCAACATCGCTGCCGCGATGGACGCGATATTTGGGACGGTAAAAGCTACACGTCCCATATTCAACCGTGCCGTAGTCGAGGGATCGTTGGGACGCAGAGTCGTTGCCAACGTCTACATCAGCGAATACCCAGAAGGTAGTGGGGTTCGCTCCAACAAGGTGCGACGGATAAGGAAAGTGACGACGTGAAGTCGAAACCAAAGAAGACTCCGAAGTCGAAAAAGGAGACTTCGATTCCGGTCCGCAAAGAGCGTATCCAGGAACTCGCCGACATCATCGCCTTCAACCGACAATATCTGTCCTCACTCTCCACTCAAGAGGTGGAAATACGGATGAAGCTAAACAAGATCGGTGAACAGAAGCGTGGTGTCAACGTTGCTCTCGCAGCAGCGTACCGCGAGATGGACAAGCAAGTCGTAGGTCCGGTACTTAACACGTAACAATTCCGGCGCTGACAGGACGGCCGTAGAAAACCCGCTGTCGTAATTATGTTAAAACTAAAAGCAGGTGATTTAAGACAAAAGGGGGACGAGGTCCGGCATATCGACCTAAACGGTGATGGATTCGACTGTCCCGGATATTACTTCTCGTGTGGACACTCAATGTCGTTCGCTGAAGAACATCCTCGAAAGGTTCGTAAACCAACTCCCGGTCCCTGGAAGCCGGTCAGCCTTATCGGACACAAAATCCTTCAATCCGACCTAATGGTCTTTGAATTTCGTCGCCATGATTGAACTACCCATCTCTAACATCTATATCGGTGAACGTTACCGTAAAGAATACGGCGACCTCAGCGGCCTCAAAGACAGTATCAAACGCGTCGGTCTAATCCATTGCATAGTATTAGCTCGATCTATGGAAAAGACGGAGCTTGTAGCGGGCGGACGGAGGATTCGCGCCCTTACGGAGCTTGGCTTTACCAAAGTATTTCACGGCTCGACGTTGAATCCAGAAAGACCAGGGTTTGTGTGGGAGGATGAGGTACCGGAACATCAACGTAAGGAAGCGGAGTTGGATGAGAACCTTTATTCGCTTCGAACGAAGTGGCACGAAGAAGTTTTACAGGTCGCTGATATCCACCACTTGAAGAAGGAGGTGGACATGAAATGGGGGTATAAACAGACCGCTACGATTCTTGGTCCAGGCTACGGCCTCTCCGTGGTCGGCAACGCAATCATGTTGGCGAAACTAATTCGTCGTGGGGATAAGGAAATCATCGGGTGTGAGAATATGTCCGACGCCATCGCACTCGTCGTGAAGCGCAAAGAGGACGCGGCGCTAGCCGAGATGCAGTTACGGGCGACACCATCTCGGACGTCACTAACAAGTTTCCTTGACACTCTCAAGATCGACCTTGCCGGCGACGGTGCAGCAGGCGCGAAGGATGGACGGACTATGCCACCCCTCACGGGTTCGATTCCCGTTGCACCGACGGTTCCATTGAGTCGGATGTTTGTGTGCGGAGACTTCCGTGAGGTGTTGCCAAAACTCCCTAATGGTTCGGTCGATCATATCGTTACCGACATCCCCTACGGAATCGACATGGACAATCTAGATACGATGGTCAACATAAAGGACGTGGAGCACGAGCACGACGTTGAACAGAACGTCGAGCAGATGGAACCATTCCTGAAAGAGGCGTTTCGGTTGGTCGATACGGGTGGGTTCTGTGTGTTCTTCTATGACCTCGACTGGCATGAGTATCTTCAAGCAACCGCGGAAGCGATCGGTTGGAAAGTTCAACGTTGGCCGTTGATAGCGTATAAAACCTCCGCCTGTCGTAACTCAGCCGCGCAATACAACTTCACCAAAAATTATGAAAGTATCATGGTTCTACGTAGAGATGAGTCAACTGTCCTCCGCTCCCAACAACCCTCTTCAGTGTGGATGGGAGACTTCGCAGCGGAGCGTCGCCTGTACAACAACCCTTTTTCGAAGCCGTTCGAACTCTGGAAGTGGATTTACTCAGCCGTTGCCTTTACCGGCCAAAAGGTTCTGGACCCGTTTTGTGGAGAGATGTCTGCTTGTCGTGCGGCCATTAATTGCGGACTTGTTCCGTTCGGAGTAGAGATAAACATGAGACATTTTAACCGTGGACTAGAACACGTGAAGGCCGCGTATGCACTGCTCCACGGAACTAATGTGGAGTTTGTATGAAACTAGAAATCGCGCACCTTGTTGTATCTACTCTCATCCTTTTAGTTCTTATCGTCGACGTCATCTGCTTCTGGAAATATGTGTATAAGAAATGAGCCGCCGCACTCTACCCGGACTACCTCTAATGTATGAAGGTGATTCCTACATTATCTGGCTCACCGAGGTCGGAACGAAATGTCTACGAATCGCTGGAATCCATCGGTATCGTAACAACCAAAACTCCGAAGCCGAGGAGGTTGACTTCTATGATCTTGACGACACCGGCCGCTCCGCGGTCATTCGCCAAATCCAACGGCGCTACGCAATGAAATCTGTAATCCCTCAATGAAATGGACGACCCACTCTCAGAAACGTCGGTTCTATCCCTTCTACCTACCAAGGAGGTTCCGACCGAATTCCCCACCACCGAGGTCTCCTACCGCCTCGCCATTATCGGTGAAGCGCCCGGGGTGGAGGAAGAAGCTTATGGACGTCCGTTCGTGGGGGCCTCCGGTCGGCTGCTTGACAGCATACTTTCTTCTGTTGGTATTTTACGCAGTGCTTGTCTCGTGGGTAATATATGTCGCTTTCGTCCACCTGACAACAAAATAGAGAACTGGGGGTTCGGCCACCATCTAGTCCTCGCAGGATGGGAGAAGTTAAAAGATGAACTGGATTCGTTTCTACCTAATGCAATACTCGCCCTTGGAAATACGCCCCTTAGGTTCCTCACTTCACGAACTGGAATTACCTCGTGGCGGGGAAGTATCATTGCGACAGATTATGGTAAGGTTGTGCCCGCCATCCACCCCGCCGCGGTTCTACGAGAGTACAAGCAGTGGGTGTTATTACGATTTGACGCCTTACGTGCCCGTAAGGAAGCGGAAGTTTCCAGCATCAGCCTACCACAACGCACCCTCGATATCAACCTAACCGCCGATGACATCTGTGTCCGTCTCGATACCTGGCCTGCTGGAGTACTGCTCTCCTTCGACATTGAAGGGGGACTTGACGCATTTCCTTGCTGCGCGTGCTCAAGGGAGAGTGGTTACGGTTTCACCATTGCTTGGTCAAAGTACTCGGAGGAGAGTCAAGGACGGATATATAGAAGTCTCTCAAGAGTCCTTTACCGTGCTGATGTCCCAAAAGTGTTACAAAACTCCCTTTACGATAGGTTCGTCCTAGCTTATGGTTATCATATGCTTATTCGAAACGTGGTGGAGGATACTATGCTTAAGTCGTGGGAAGTATATCCCGAACTTCCCAAGGGGTTAGCAACACAGGCGTCCATTTGGACAAGAGAACCATACTATAAATTCGAACGTAAAGTCGATGACTCCGAAACACTCCAACGTTACTGCGCCCGAGACGCGTGTGTCACGATCGAAGCATGTACCGCACAGGACGCAGCGATTAGAGGTGAAGGGGCTAGGCACTATAACTTTAACGTGTCACTCCTATCACCCTTATTATATATGGAACTTCGAGGCATACGCTACGACTCTGTACTCGCCAAAGATGAGCTTGCTAACGTTAAGTGTGCGATGTCAGAGTCCAGTTCTCGTCTCCAGCTTAGTGCTGGACTTAGCATGTTGGGTGCTAAGGGCAGCATCTCGGCAACCAAACTCAAGAAAGTTCTTTACACGCAGAAGGGTTACCCGGAGATGTATAAAGGTCGGGGACCTGGAAAGAAAGTTACGACAGATGTCGACGCATTGTTAAAACTCAAAAAGAAATTTCCACATGACCCATTCCTATCCGATGTGTTGCTTCACCGAAGACTTGAAAGCCTTGCAGAAACGTTGGAAATTGAAACCGATCCTGACGGTCGCGTGCGATGCGGGTACAATCTTGTCGGCACAGAGACTGGGAGACTTACTTGTTACACGAGCCCAACGGGTTCGGGTGCGAACCTGCAGACTATCACTAAGAAGCTGCGTAAACTTTATCTGGCAGATGATGACCACTGGATGTTTCAATGCGACCTTAGTGGTGCTGATGGATGGACGGTCGCTGCTCATTGCCTTCACCACGGAGACTCAACCATGTGGGACGACTATATCTTCGGACTTAAACCTGCCCGAATCGTTGCATTAATGTATGAGCACGGCCACGAAATTACCAAATGTTCCCGACAAGAATTGTCGGACCGCTGCAAGGCCGTCGACGACGACGGTTGGCTTTACTTCGCCTGTAAACGGATTCAGCACGCAACGAACTACGGTGTCCAAGAAGCAACTGTATCAAACCAAATCATGGTTGATTCGTACAAGGTTACAGGGAGTGCCGTGTACGTTGATGCTAAGACTTGTGCCGCGTTACAGCGGCTCTACTTTATCCGTTACGCTGGCTTATACCAGTGGCATCAGTGGGCGAAGCGCGAAGTATTTGAGGGCCGTAATCTCACGTCTGCATCAGGCCATACGCGCACTTTCTTTGGCCGCAGAAAGTCATTCGACCCGAAAGCGCGTCAAGTCTCGGCGGACCACGAAACGTGGAAAGAATTTCTAGCTCACGAACCTCAAGCAAACACAACATATGTCACTAACTTGGCGCTGCACAGGATGTGGACTGATCCAGAAAATAGAGTTCAAAGGGAAGGTAGAACAAGACTTCGAGTCGAACCGTTGCACCAAGTGCACGATGCTCTTATCGGACAGTTTGCCAAATCTGATCGTGATTGGTCCATCGAAAATATACGGAGATGGTTCAACAACCCAATACAGATCGCAGGAACAACCGTGATAATACCACAAGAAGGAAAGTATGGCAGGAGCTGGGGAGAGTTGACGGAGGGAACAATATGAAACCAATGCTAGCAAGGACGTTAGGTCCGAAGTATAAGTCGTATCCGTGTTATGTGCAGCCTAAACTTAATGGGGTGAGGGCACTATACCAAAAAGGGGTGTTTCAGTCAAGAGACGAGAAGTTCTGGAGGGAAGAGGTTCTTAGACATCTAACCAACGAGTTGCACGGAATAGACCTCGGTGACCTCATCCTCGACGGTGAACTCTACGTCCACGGTTGGCGTCTTCAAGACATCAACTCCGCGATCGCAGTGAATAGATTGGAGGTGACGCCAAAAACCCCGCAGGTTTGTTTCTACGTTTTCGACGTCGTCGACCCGAAACGCACGTTCTCCGATCGGTGGTTTGAGGTGTATAACGGTCTCGTCGCGGCTGGACTGCCACACGTTAAAGCCGTTCCAACGAACTACGCCTATGATAGAAACGCGTTAGACCAGAGTTTCAACCTCTACACCGCCACTGGATATGAAGGTATTATGCTCCGGCCAGACGGGTTTTATGAGTTTGGTGAGCATATCGGTCGCAACGGTACCGCAACGCAGTTCCGATCGAGGAACTTGTGGAAGTACAAGCATTGGGAAGATGGAGAGTTCCTATGCGTTGGTGTCACTCAGGGTGAAGGCAAGGCCGACATAGGAATTGGTGCGTTGAGCTGTGGAGTGGGTGGGCTTACCTTTAAGGTCGGCACCGGCTTCACCGACGAAGAACGAGTTGAGTTCATGGCTCACCCTCCTACTGGTCGCTTAGTCAAAATTCGCTACCTCAACCTTACCGCTGACGGTATTCCATTTAACCCATCATTTCTTTGTGTCATGTGAGCTTCATATCCGACTATCTCCTTCTCACCTCCAACACAGAATCTCCGGTCGACTACCACAAGTGGTGTTGCTTATCGTCGTTATCTGTTCTTGCTGGACGGAGGTTTTGGTTTCGGCTAGGTCCAATAACCTATTACCCCAACCTATACGTCGTCCTTGTTGGTGCACCGGGTGTCAAGAAATCCTCTGCTCTCGACCGAGCAAAGGACGTTATCCGTGCAGTCAACTGCTGTCCTATTGCTGCTGCGGCAGCGACGAAAGAATTTATAGCCAAGGCCATGTCACAGGAAAAGTTCGCCGGTAAACGACACTTCTCATACCAGAACCGCCTAGAGGAATATAACCAATATGCCATCTTTGCCACCGAGCTTACCCAGTTTATTAGTGTTAATCCTGTTGGTATGTTGGACTTCCTTACAACTGTGTACACCGAAAAGGTATACGACTGCGACACGAAAGGGCAGGGTTCTGATTTGGTTGTCGGTCCTTACATTACTCTGCTTGCTTGTCTCACTCCTGAGATGCTCAAGGGTTTTCTAAAGATGAACATCCTCACAGGCGGCTTCGCCCGTCGAACGGTCTTTGTTTACGGAACCCGTGGTACTCCAATCCCGTGGCCGGGTTTTTCTAAAGAACAGCTCGAAGCCGAACAACGATGTATTGTATGGGGAAAGAAAATGCAGTCCTTCGCGGGTGAGTTCTTTATGAACGACGAGGCGGCTAAGTGGTACGAGAGTTGGTACATAAAGCTGAGCACCAACCTAACCGAGGTCTCCACTCCCGCGACCATAGGATACTACAGCACCAAGCACGAAATCCTATTTAAGACGGCGATGCTGACGTCACTTTCCGAGGACCTGGAAAACTGTATCATAACGAAACAGCACCTAGACTTCGTCGAAAACCACTTCCTCCTTCCGTTTGAAAAGAACCTTGAGAGAGTGTTCGAGGGTGCTGGAATCAATCCGAACGCGGAAGCGGCTGTGAAAATCCTCCGTATGCTCGAAGCCTACGACCGCCCATTTCCACGCAAAAAGCTCGAAGCTCTGTTCTTCGATCAAGCGACGTCGCTCAGTGAACTCCGCGATACTATCAGCCACTTAATCGGAGTCGGTCGTCTTGCCCAACGGACCGTTTCCCGCAACGGAGTCTTTGGTGACATCATCGGTACGCCCGATTCAATGAAACGCTACAGCGACAACGACCTCGTAAAGTTCATTTCGACAACTCCTCCATCTCATCCACCGTCGGAAGAGGGTCCTCAGTGAACTTAATCCCGTAATCCTCCAACTGTGCAATCGCGTTCAGGGACTTATTCATCGCGTCCAAAGCAATCTCAAGTAAGTGTCCGTCTACTTGGTGCACGTGATCGGCACAGGCTGTCGCTGCCGCTAACAGAGTGTCCCCAATTCCAACAACTCCTGCGAGATTTGTCAAAGCACCCTGAGGTACTGCGAATCGTTGACCATTCAAAGCGTAAGGGAACCGCAACGTTACCCACTTATCAATCTCCTTCGGGTACTCGAGCGGTTGCCAAATCTTGTCAGACTGCTCATTTGAAACCATTACAATGAACCCATACTTCGCCGTCGGAATCGGTTCCACCAATCTCCCCTCCGCACCTTCCCAGAAAATCTCAGCCCAGTTTTTGAAAATAACTTGAAGAAGTTCATTGCTAGGGGACCCAAGGCGGCAACAAGGATCGGTGACGTAATACTTATGATCCTTCGTATAGAGACCTTCCAACGAGAACATCCCCCTAAACCTATCCTTCTTCATAATGGGTGCAAGCTTCGCGTTCACATCTCTGAGAGGTTTGGGTAAATCTGAGTACGGCTTCACCTTTCCAATGAGTCCAAGACCTTTAATCTCAAGTCCATGCATAACGGTTTGAGGAAACTGATCGTCCACACAGTACATGTCCTCCGCTAATTCAACCGGGTCCTTCACCTCATCCTGCACCGCGAAATCCGTCGTTGGTCCAAACGCTCCAAGGTCATACACCACCTGATCTAACCTCGTCGATGAAATGTGCTCGTCCTTCCATATCCACGACTCCATATTTCCGCGCTCATAACCATGGACGAGCTTGACCCACAATCGCTTCTTGCCGGTAAGGTACTTTCTGAGGTTCTCGACGCCGGTGATAAACTCGGTTTTTGGAACTGTGATAGAGTTACGTTTACAGTAATCGTAGAAGTCTCTCCGCTCTGTTTCAAGTTCCTCACCAAGACGTGGACCCCATACCCTAGCCCCGCGTTCCTCAAGGAACAGTTGGAAGTCAGCAAAAAAGATATCCGTTACTATCCACAAATCTATTTCGTTTGCGATGAGAAGGGGATAACGAACCCGTTCGAGTTCACTGAATCCTTCTCCAAGTCTAGTTTGGTTATTTTTTGGAAAAGCACCCTGCCAAGGAGAGTAATAGTAAGCCTTCGCAAACGCAGGAGCAACGCTACGGGCGAAGCTTACGAAGAGTCCGTTGTCGACGAAGCAGACAACTTTGGACGAGAGATCAGTAACCATTTGGTTCCACTAACGCAGATCGACGACGCTTAATATGACGTGTAGCTTTGACGGCCTGTTGACGAGTCATCGACGGATTGGAGTCTAGTAATTCGTCAATGTCCTGTGCCTCACGGTCGGCAGCGGGATTAGGACGCGGTAGGGCACCTAAGGAGAGTTGGGTCTGGTAGATCATCTGACGACGCTGAACCTCCGAAGAAGGTTGTCTAGTACCGAGACCAATAAGGTCTGCACCCGCATTAACATGACGTCGGTAATCATAAGGAATCGTCATGTCGGCGACGTGGTGTGCAACCGAACTTGTGAGGGTTGCGTAGTCCTCCTGTGGGTTTGCCTGTGCATACTGCAAGAGTTGGGTGCGGGCATCGGCTGGGTTGGTGGTGAAGGTCCGGGCGATCTTAACAATTTGGTCGGATTTCTCTTTGGTCGCACGAGTTGACGCCTCTTTCGCGGCTGTGTTGACGTCCTTCAACTGAGTGACCCTTGACGGTTTCATTCCCAACGCCGTAATGAAACTCTCTGCCGGCGTCATCGTGGTGATTAAATGTCCAGCCCGGTCCCGCACTTCCGCTCCGTCACCTCTAAATAGCTCGAAGGGTCCAGTCAGCGCGGTTGGAAGTATCTTCGACGCGCCCTCAAGGTCACCCTTCGCCGCCGCCATTAAACCCTTAACAAAGTCGCTAACTCCACTAACTGGTGCGCCTGCGAGTTGAGCGATGTCGAACCCTTTGTAGGGACTGACTCCGATATACGGGATACTAGGCATATGACGCCCAGACGGGTCGACTGGAGTGAACGCAGCGACTGGACCGTGAAGTGCAAGAGTGGTCATCATACCACCGCCGTCTTGGTCCTCGTTGAAGAGGTCTGAAAGGTGTTGGTGTAGCCAGCCCATAACGTCGATCCCAGTGAATTGCTTCGTCAACGCCATTCCCTGTCCCACACCAGGAAGTCCAAGTGCCCCACCAAGCACAGCTTGTGCGCCTAGTTGGTATAAGAACGCCTTCTTTGCACCAACGATCTGTGCTCGGGTCAAATCAGCTGGTGCTCTTCCAAAACCCCGGATATAATTATATGCGAGTAACGAAAACCAACTCTGCACGTACGACTGCAGCGACGACATCAGTTGTGGAACCGCTCTGGTTGCAGCGCTCCACTGACCCACCGGTCTTCCTGCCTTACCTGGTGTGAAATATCCTCGTTCCTTGGCGTCCTTTGCGAATTGGTACGCTTCTACATGGTCCATTCCCCGTTCCCGACCGAGCATGAACGCAGCCACTAGACCAAGTGTATCGTTGTACTTAAAGAACATACCGTTCCAGGATCGTGCAGCCCATTTTAACTTCTCCACTGGTTTTATCCATGGAGGAGTGTTGGCATTGAGTACGGACTCTCGAGTTTTGTCTCCGATATCCGAGTCCCACGAGGCAAACCCACGAATTCCCTCACCCGAACTTATGTTTGCCAACCACCGTAGGTCGTCACTTTCCCACTTCCCCGATGTGACCCGCTGGAGAATAGCCTTTTGTGCACGAGTGGTGTATTTGAATGCGTCACCAACGCCGCCGGTCTCGGAAATCAACGACGTCATACCCGTCGTGTAGCCCTGTATTCCGTGTAGGAAATTCACACCAAAATTAAACGCCAACTTCCAGTTGAACGTAATCTCCGACAATGCACGGGCGATCTGGTTGTCAGGCTTGAGGAAGTTGTCAACGTGCTGCTGGACAATTTTGGTCGCAGCCCTGTTTGCCATTAGTTCCGGTTCCAATAGGTCCAGCCGCGACTGTGACCGAGTGAGCTGGTGGTGCATCCAGTTGTTGAACTTCAAATAAGATAGATACTCGTTCTGAACCATATCCATCTCCTCACGTCCAGCGATGAATCTAATACCAGGAAAGCCGGCACCCGGCACAGCAGCGAAGGACATACGTGAAGCTTCGTAGTCCCTCGCCCGCTGTACCGCTGGAAGAATGGCCTCCAGAACTTCTGGCTTGTCTTTGAATGCAGCCTCAAGCTGGTTGGATCGTTGCTGGTCGAGTTCACGAACACTATTCAAAAAGGCGTCAGTCAATCCGCCCACAAGATGCGCGTCGCTCTTTGGAACGAACTCCAAAAACTTATACCCCAACCTCTCCAACTCCTTTGCTCGTTTTTGTGCGGCTTCCTGTGAAGGGTAGGTTTGGAAAAACGGTTCATTATTTACCGTTATCATTCGAAGGCCGTACTTACCATCGAGCCTCTGCTCCGAGACGTAGTATTTGTTCGCCCGCATAAACTCAATATGTTTCTGTGATGCGGCCAGAACATTACGTGAGAACTCCAACGCCTTCAGGAACGTGTCGCCAGACATTTTGGTCGACAACTGCTTCAACATCTGTTGACCCAAGGCCGGGTTTTGTGGAAGCAGGTTTAATGCGTCGTGCATTGTCTTAGCTAAGTCCTCACCCACCGCCACACGCATCCCAGGTTCAAGACCTACAATAACCCGTGCGGTGTCGAGTAGGTTTATCTTTGGTAGGTACTTCTGTGCCGTTGTGTTCTCGACGTAGTGGTCATGCACATGTAGGACTGAATTGAGGTATGTTGTGACCGTCGTCTGGTCTGGCCCGTTTAGGGTAGCTAGCCTCCCCCTAATATACGGCGCACTTAACTCCGTTGGCCAACCTCTCTTAGAGGCTTCACGACGGTAGAGCAAGATGTCCGATGCGACACGCCTTAGAGTGTTGTTAGCAAAGACCCTTCTGTTAGCCTCCTCAATAACTGGACTGACCTCTTTTGTTACGGGGTCTGTATTCCGAACCACGTTAAGCTCGTTCATCCGAAGGTTGGACTCACCTTGGTTCTGAGAGATATGGTCGAAAGCCGGACGGATTTCAGGTATCAAACCCTTCAAGTACTGCGTGAACATTCCCCACCGCCGTACTCCCTTAAAGAAGCGTGTCGCCCGACCCTCATCCAACTCCGCGCGAGAAACCTTCGTCCGTTCGGAAGGTTCGTATTCCTCCAACCCCAACGCTGCTCGTGCCTTAGCCGCCATTGACGTGGGGTCCGGTGGAGCCGGCAACCTATCCGACGTCAACCTACCCGCCAACGTCCGCTCCATGCCACTGATCGTGAAGTTTGATAGATCGTTATACCTTGTGATATCCCTTCCTTGTCGATCAAGCGACCGACTCATAGCAGCAAGTTTCGACTGCGCCGTCCGAATAAAACCGAAGGCGTTAGGTGGTAACTCTCCGGGTACCAAACCTTGCTGGATGTTAGTGTAAAGTTTAGTCGCAATACCGACGTCCTGTTTTAGTCGTGCAAGAAGGTCGCTATGCATAGAGACGTCGGCCATTAGTAAATTAACCGTCCTTGCAGCCACGTCCTGCACCGTGCCGGTCGTCAACGCCTTCGTAATCTCAGGGTGTATCTCACCTCCCATCTCCGTCGCAGGAAGCACGTTCGCGTCCGAATCCCTCTGATACCCGTTGAGAAGGTGCGTCATGTCCCCCGTGTTGAAATACTCTACGATATCGTGAATCCGGTTGGTCAACGCCTCCGGTCGCACTCCGGTCGCAACAAGACTATCACGAATGAAGTTGTATCCCGAGTACGGTTGCTGTGGTGACGCAACTATCCCTTCTTTCGTTGGTCGGATTCTTTTTCCTGCGAGGTAATTATCATAGTGGCTAAGCACCTGCGCAAGCACGTTATCCGTGTCGGTCCTTCCACCAAAGTAATTATTCCACACACTCGATAGAAACTGTAAGATACTCACCGGCCGCCGTGGCATTGGGGTTCGTGCCATTAGACCAACCATCTTAGGTGACCCAAACATCTGTGCAACGAACTCATCCTCGTTAGAGAGTCCGTAGAAGATGTGTACCCACTCTCCCTTCTTGTCACCAGTCAACTCTATATACCTCTTAAGGTAATCACTAACAGTACCACTCCCGTAGAGGCGTTTGGTCATCTCGCTGGAGTGATGCAACTTGGACCTAATCTCGGGTGGAATCAAAGGACTCTTTTTTAGAGCCTCAATCGACTCTATCAATGTCGCCCTGAACTGCATCGCGGCTGGGTCAGTTCGTTTTAACAACTCCCTAATGGTGTCATGACCAAATTCATGAACCATGTCCAACGCCCACCTACCCAACTCCTCCTCGCTGGCCGGTAGCCAGTCAACGTTGATATCACGGTCGATGTGAGAGTAAGACATTTTATCACCCGCATCAAACTTCAACTTGATCGGTGAGGTGTCATAGGCTTTTCTCACCGCATCGACAAGCTTCCCTGCAAACCCACTCTCTTTCCAGTTAACAAACCATTCAAGGAACGCAGGGAACCCGTCCTCCAATAACTGACCGTTACGAAAGACTCCAACCCTCGTAGCGATTTCAGGGTTGAACACAGGGAACTTGGAACCCATAGAGAAGTTGGTGTACTTCTTGTTGAAAGAGTCAGCAGCTTCCATCAACTCCGTCATCTGAGTCCGCATGTCGTTCATGTCCTTGAACGGAAGTAGGTCAGCCGCGCGTAGAGCGGCGTTAACCTTCTCCAACCCCTGTTCTCCAAGCTGGAGTGTAATCCGCGCTTTCCTTACGGCGTCGATGGGTTCGTCCGGCACGAGGTCTTCGTTATAATACTGCGCGAACGTTTCAGGAACCCTCTCCGCAACGTCGAGCTTCCTCAACACATCATACTTCGAAACAGCGGGTCTTAGATCAACTGGTGGTGCGGCAACATCCACCTCGTCCTCAATGAGAGGTGTGGTCTTCAACCCTTCAACCCGAATGAACCACTGACGCTTCCCCTTCAGAACCCGAGACGTGACCCTCATATCTAAGTGAGGGTAGGACTTTTCGTACTCGTCCAAGAATGTTTGTGCGTCAACCTCACCACCAAAGACTAACTCAGAGCCCGGGGTTCCAAGGCGCCGACCTTTTGAGTCCAGAAGGGTCGAGGCTTTTCCACCACCAAACTTAACCCCCGCAGCAATCCGTCGAGCACGTTCCTTTTGGGTCTCGAGTTCGGAAATGGAGAGGTCGAGTTGGGGAGTCTGCTCGATCAACCGTGCCTTCTCAACGGCCTGAGTTGGGGTTAAACCCTCGTCAAGAGCTTTCTTTATTACAGGCTTTACGTCCTCGACCGTCTTACCTGGAGTTACGAGGATGGAGTGGACTTCTTCCGGTCGTTCAGGGACCTTCTTAATTTCCTCCCTTGTCGAAACAATCGACGTCTCGGCGTCCTCAATATTCTGCGCCGTCGACTTCAAGGCTGCTTCTTCAGTCTCTGCAAACGGAACCCCGCTCGTCTCCAACACCTGCCTCTCGTCCGGTGCCAACCCCACCTTCAAGTTCTTAGGCTGCACCTTCAACTCAAGGTTATCGGGATCAAGTCCAAAACTCTTATGAGTTAGTGGCGACGTCACGTTCGAACTTACAAACCGCTTCGGTGTCGTGACCGTGACCGTTCCATCCGGGTTTTGTTCCAGAGTCGCGTCCGCGTTGTCATTGAGCCAAACGTTACCATGAACCTCACTAACGTCATACCCCTGCGCCGACTTTACCAACATCTTCAAGTTCCCATTCTCGTTCGGCTTTATCCACCCTGTCACCGACACCATCGGTTCAACCTTCCCTGAACGTGACGACTTAATGATCTTCGTAGGGTCTTGAACCAGTGCACCTGCAGCCGCAAGCGCACCCTCTTTATCGACCTGCGATGCGGTCGGGGATGTGTATGCATCCGTCACCTTTGCCAACATCGCCTCGATGTTAGCGTCCTCTTCGGCGGTGTGGACGCGAGGTTCGTACTTCGGAGTCGGTGGTGTCACCTTGGCAGCACCAGCCACAGGCGCAGGCACAGGTTTCGCTACCGTCCTCGCCACTAAATCGTAGACAGTGAACGGAATCTGTTGTGACCAGAACTCAGCCGACATCGGGTCATATGGCTGACCTAAAATAGCCGACTCGGCAAGCCCCTGTGCTTGAAGTGCAGTGGTTTGTGCGACTTGAGAACCAATGAATTTTGGTAGAAACGTCTCTCCAAACGTGCGTGCCGCGATCTTCTCACCCACGCCCCCGATGCTAGGGAGTGCAGCGGCGACTCCACCAGAAACTAACGCAGCCGGGGCACTACCAGTCTCGGCAAGGGTCTGGGCACCGAATAGGCCACCCGTTGCAGCCGCACCAATAAACGGTATTGCAGCACTACCACCCGACAAAGCCGTCGCCGCAATCACCGGAACAGTCTGCGTCAACGTCCTCGGCAAGCTTCGTCCAATCCTAGCCCCAATCTCCTCACCCTTTTCCCCACCAAATATCCCACCAATCTGCCGTCCTATTGGTTCCGACGTGACCGAACCGATTGGTTCGAAGAAGTTTTTGTCCGCCGCAGTTGACCACCGACGCCACCAGTTATCTCTAAGACCCTCGCTATACTCTGTCGAGCTTGTCTGAGTGTTCATCCTCTGACTCCACTCAGGCAGGGACTCCTTTACAAGTCCTAGGTCCTTTTCAGTGTCATAGATGTCACGAATGTCTCTGTACGAAAGGGGCACAAGTAATTCCCAAAAAAATGATTATTACGGATCAATAAGATGTGACCGAATTATTAGGGTTTGGCGACAACGAAGGGTTTGGTTGTGACAACAACCCCCACAAGAGGTCGTTGCGACGTGCTGCAACCGCAGGAGCTGGCGTTGGCGCACCCATAGGTGGCGTCGGACTTGCAGTCAGAGCTGTAACCCAACGACCCGGTCCTGAGGTTTTGTACCCGTAAGGATACCCAAAAACAGGACCGTGAATCGTTTCGTCAGTCGTCGTCCCCGCCGTAGTTGGAGGTTTGAACCCTGCTCGAAGGTCTTCTGGCAACGACGCCTTAATTCGTTCGGATAGCTCACCCTGGTATTGAGGAGACTTTAATAAGGTTTCACGCTGTCTAGGAGAGGCGGCTTGGTACGCCGCTGATGCTCTTGCAACCTGTTTCGCCAACTCTCCCTCGTGAAACGTAGCAAATGAATCGGCAAGTTGCGGATAACCACTCTCCTTTAAAACCTGCGACGCAATCTGTCCTATGTTCTCCGGCGTCGTCCCAAGATAAGGTAACGTCTTCATCAACGTATCGACCACCGCGGCGTGGTGCCCTTGCTGACCAAGAGTCAACTCTTGAGCTAGTCGTTCACGTGCGAGCTTTTGTGCTTCAGTAAACTGTCCGGTTTCAGTGGCTAAGCGCTCACGTGCAAGCCTTTGTGTTTCCTCAACCTGTCCGGCTTCGGTACCGTGGTAACGTTCTTCTTCGGCAAGACGACGTTCTTCCTCAGCAAGACGACGTTCAGCCTGCGCACTTGTTATACCGAATCGCCGTTGCTCTTCCAAGAAGAGTCGACGTTCCTGTTCTGGTTCTAACTCCAACTTTCTCAACTGAGCAAGACGTAATCGTCGCTCAATATCGTCCACGGGAGTGTAGATAATTCGACTTGGACCAAGCTGTGTTTGTGGAAAGAATGGTGATACTGATACTGTTGGCATAGGTTTATGACGGGTTTTTAAATTGGAAAAGGTCTAGGGTCATTGACGTAGAGTTGTCAATCACAGACCCGATGCAAGAACCACCAGAAGGTAAACCGTTACATTGAAGCTTTAACTGATCTCCATTGACTAATGTTATGGTTACACCATTAGTAAACGCCGTCCACGTACCCCCATTCTTGGAGTATTCAACGTCCGTTCCGTCATTGTTAGTGAGGCTAAATAGTAACACTCCTGCGTTTCCAGTCGGCACGGCAATAACCTCGTTCTTACCAGTCACCGTTACCGGGGTCGAACTAACCTTAGACAAAACCCACTGACCGATAGGAGAGGCGGTGCAGGATGGGGCCGTTGCCGCTGGGGCTACGCCTTTACACGCGTTCTTGTGGGCGATGAATGTATTACCACTATTAGTGTCCTCACCAGCACCAATGGTGACGAAGTCTCGCAACACACTATTTTGGAAGTAGGATGTTATAGTGATCTGGGTGTCCGTTATCACCGTGTCCGTCCGCATTATTCTAGTTTGAGTACTCATCGCAAGAGCTGGTCGTAAAAGTTTTGACCTATTACATTGTTGCTGTTAGGTGCACGATAGCTTGGACGGGATGGATCACCAACCGAAAGGTAGATTTCCCCTACATAGTTGGTGGCACCGGGAAAGCTAGGAGTATTACAAAAAAGACTAACAGGGTCGGCAATGCCATTGACCATGTTGTAAGATGCAGCGTCAAAAGCAAAGAGACCAAAAAGAGTTCCTGTCCCTATTGCGATTCCACCAGAGTAAGCCGTGTAAAAAGCGGTGTCAACAGGTACGGTAACGGTACCGTTAAAAGCGTATTGAGCACTAAAGTCAGGAGTATAGGCGTACAAAGTGAGATTATTCCACACCCCAAAAAACCCAACTGCAACAGGGAGCCAGTTGAAGGACTGAGGGAAGTTTGTTTGCAGTGCTCCCCCTTCCACCGATGGTGCAGCCTTTGGTGGGTCAAGCGGACGCATCTCATGGGTACCAAACATCTGTACGTCCGTCTGCACTTCGAACCTTGGCCTTGGTTGAAATGGAGGTCGTGCCTCAATGTTCCGACGATAGAAGTTTAGTAACGCCGTTGCAGCTTCATCGTCCCCGTTCTGATCTAAAGGGTCATCCCACATTTGCAAAGTCTATCACCTCCGCATGGACCATAATGGTGCCAGGGAGGTAAGGTTCGGCATTTAATTTGTGAACAAAACTACCACTCGTCGGAATGGTTGATTGTCCCGCCGTCGCAGGGAAAGACGTTGTCAACACATTCGCGGTCGCGGACCCACTTATAGTTCCCGTTGTCGTGTTGACTCCAGTGCCAATCGAGCTAGACGACGCGTAACTTTCGGTGAAGGAGTTTCCACCACTTACATTTATGAGTCCGTGAATCGTTGGAGGAATACGAACGGCTTTAGTAGCAGCACCAAAGTCGAGTGAAGAACCTCCACCATTAGTCCTCGCGCTTGCCGAAAGCTGGACGACCCCATTGAAGTCAGCAATAGTTACGTCATGAGCCACCGCAGATAACTCGAGTTGGACATTACTCTTCCCGCCGTTAACTACCACAACTATCCCCTGTGGTTTAAATATCGGCCAGTCGTTGACGGTAATGGCCATGATCGTAGAAATTCGCGATATTAAACTCGCTCGTGTAGACGTAGAAGCGGCGAAGAATAGAACGTGAGTGCATGGAACATTCTCGCCCCACGCTTCCTTCACGGTGTATCCAACCTCGTATAGTGCTGTAGCACTTCCTTGTGCATGACCTCTGAGTGCAACGCCACCAGACCCATGAGCAGTAAGGGCGTAGGAGCCAGATTCGTTATAGTTTCCGGCACCCGCGTTCCCTTCTTGGTAAACCGTAATACTCGTGAGTTCGGTGGGCACCTGCATATTTGTGACTCCCGGAAAGTTCCACGAGATAGAGGCGAGCGAGGTTGGGTCAACGGTCTCGGTGGTTCGTAGGGTCCTAAACTTATCAAGTGTTATCTGCTCCGACCCAGCAGGGTTTGCGGTGCCAGTTGCAACGATCGTCTTGACCTTGTTGGAAATGATACCGGTCTTACGGTCCATTAGGTTATCGGTGAGCGTAGGAAACGCGTCGATGGTCTCGGCTTCGCGTAGGCTTTGGTTGTTGCCGAGGTTTTTGACGTTAGAACGTAGAACCAAAAACCCTGTCAGGATAGACTGCTGTCCGTTGTCTAGAGTGTTAGCCTTAGTAACGGTGCTAGCAAACTCCGCCGCTCCAACCGGACCAGCAAAAAGGGAGTCGTTGAGGGTTACGGGAACGGCGACGCTGGAACGGAAAACCGACTTAGTCCGTTTCTTCCAGATATCGACGTTGGATTCCTCGTGCACGAGCTCGCCGGTCCCAAGAACCGGACTCGTATTAGCCTGACCAGCTGCGGTGATCTCCGTGTTCTGGGTTGGTACTGCTACTCGAAACTCTTCCGGAATGACGTCGGGTATATGAACACCGTACACCGCCGCGGGGAAGACAGTGGGTGCTTCAAGAACCTCTTGAACCATCTCTCCAGTCCCAAGATTCTTTTGACTCGCCTCCTCGGTTGTGGCATCGACTGGCAGCATGGTTCCTACCGGAACAAGCGATCGAGTCAACGTTCCAATCTGACCATCACGCAACTTAACACTAGACACTAAGGAGGTTAAGATTTTTGACTTCAAGAACGAGTTGGTCTTTTTACGCTCGTCGGTCCGAGTCTGAGTAACCCTCGACTCCAATAGAAGACCCGTCTTATCCATAGCAGGGTCGTCCGGTTCGACGTCGACAGGGTTTTCCTGATTCGTTATTACAAGTGGAACCTGCGCCCGGAACTCATCGGGAACTAAACTCACTCCCCCAATGATCTCGGACGTCAATAACGGACCTGGATTTTTAGTGATACTAGGCATTGACTGTCATGTTTTCATTTACAATATACGAATCCCAAACGACGAAATCGCGCCACGCATTGTCGAGTTGGTCTTTTGGAACCCCTACGTTACCTTCCTGTCGGGGAACGAAAGTGGAGAAAAGGTTGTTGAGTTCGATGATCGTTGCCCACTGCATGTAGGCAAAGCCTTGGTCGATAAAGAAGTCTTTCGGCGGTGCCGTTTCAATGTCGATCGCAAGGTCAGCGTCGGTGTAGTCTAGAAGCCAACCGTATGCTTCAATGTAGGCGGTCCAGGGAGTGTCTGTCGCGGCCGTCGCTGTGGGGAACGGAAGCAGAATATGTCCTCGTTGCGTAATCGCACCTCTCGATGTGCGAAATTGCCACTCCGCATCGCCTGGGTAACGGTATCCATACCCACGCCAGTAGTAAGAATTAACCTCAATGGCTTCCCGTTTCCGTTCAATCGCCATGTCGAGTCGGGTGTAGTCGACAGGAATATACTCCGTGTTGTTACGCAATCCCTGTATGTTAGTGATTTCCTTTATGGTACTAAACCCAGGTTCGTTTATCGTTGCGTTTCGTATATCCCCACCCGTAATACCGTCAATGGATAGCGTCGCTGAACACCTTGCATACTCGAAGTTGTGTAGCATTTCGCCTTTCCTTCGAGCGTTATTCGCAGCAACAAGAAAAAGGTCTACCGCTCCGATTTGTAGATCGGTGATCTGTTTCTGATGATACGCAGCTGCAATAGCTTTTAGTTGCGCTAAGTTCATTGACGGTATGGGGTTGAGATTTAGTAACGACCCTTCGAACCGAGTTCTCCGAAGTCAGGGTGAACTACAACTAGTTCCTTTCCAACCTCGTTCTTCTCGTAGTAGTCGACGCTCTCACGAGCCTCCGTGTTTAACATTGGGGTGTCAGACACGTTAGCAGCCTGTGAAGAGTCCGGTCGCCAGTCCCGTAAGTATGGTACCTTCATATTCCTCCTTTCTAGTCAATTAAGCCGTCAACCACCATACGGATAGTTGCACTACTATCCGCAGGAGTTCCTGCAGTCGTGACCGATAGAACAATAAACGTTCCATCGTAACTTGGCTGTGCAGCGATTACGTTGTTGGCACTGTCCCGTGAAGCGGATACGTCAACTATTTTTAACAAGCCGAGAGCCGATGCGACAATTCGGTTCGTTAACCCACCCTGACCGGTTAGGGTCAGGGTTACGTCACGTTTAAGAATCCGCCGGTTCCGTCCAGTCATCCAATCTGCGTTGAACGCTACTTGAGATCGCGTCATGTTAGCCATAATATTAACCTAGTGCTAGAACGTTTTTCCAATACATGCAGGATTCAGGGAAGCGAAGTTCAAGTCCGCACTCCGAGATCCACTCATCTTTCCGACTGTCACGGTCACGTGCTTGCCGGTCTTTGAGAAACACGGTATCACTATCCGTGAGGTAGCGATACTTAAGGTTCCCAAGGTCGAGAAACAACCCAGCACCTTGAAGGTCCGGGTCCTCATCAAACAACGGATGCACTCTGAAGTGGATTGTTCCACGCAGAGTCACGATTGAATGGACAATGAACTCGATGTCGCGTTCCTTGTCAATCATCGCAACGGTTCGGGTGAGTTCACGCTCAAACATCGAGTTGACCACTTGAAGCAATGTGCCACCACAGAGGCAGAGTTTCTCGTAGGCCTTGTCGTTTGTCTTGCGGAACAACCGAGCCATACAGGTATTAAACCCGGGCATCGCCGCAGTATCGTTCTTTGTGAGAACGCCACCGAAGTCGATGATCCGTTTGTTATCGTCAAGGTTTGACGTAACCGCGGGTGCGCCTGTGCCACCGCGGTAGAATGAGTTGGCTGCCTCCCACTGTTGGAGGAACCAAATGCACCCACCGGTTTTGGTCTCTGGCGTTACATCACCAGTCTGAGGATCGGTCACTAGCACCGATTCATTCTGACCGAAGATAAACGCTTTCTCCATTTCAACCATGTGACGGAGTCCGTTCTCCCACGCCATCAATTTGTACGGACCGCTCTTATCGAACAAGAGACCAGTTTTCAGCTGGGTTCTCGTGATCATAAACGCAGACCGAAAAATCTGTGTGAGATTTAACGGGTTCACCGGGTATTGGATTACACCCGGTCCGCTTTGTGCACCCTCTTGGTTTGCAGTGCCGATGATTGGTACGGTCAGACCGTAGTTATTCGGTGCTGCATCCGCGGTTCCGTTCTTGACTCCAGTGTAGGTGGAGTAGGGACGGAACTCAAGGTGCGTTGCGTCGATTATTGCCGTAACCGTACCGGTCATGTCAGGTGTGACAGCACCGGTTTGGTTCTGCACGTTACGTAGTTGAATAACATGCGTTGCTTTGAACTGCGACGTGTCTAAGACCGTGACGCGGTATACTACATCCTTCGTCATGGTCACGCCCGTGCCGGAGTCGGTGAGAGCACCGCCACCTTGCAAGGCAAACACTGCCGCACCTGAGGCTCCCGTATTGGTTCTCAGTATCGGGAATCGACGCTCCCACCAGCCGAAGGTCGGTTTGTCCGTATCCTCCGAAGGAAGCATCGACAAAAGCCCCATTAACGGAGCAGCTCCCGTTGGAAATTGATAAAAGATTTTCCTACGGGAGTTTAACGACTGGTATTGAGTCGTTAGGTTTGTTGATAATAGCCCAAAGGCCATTGTGTTTTCCTTTCTTTACTGGTGGTAAGAAGTCTGAAAGGTTATTCTAAACTGTCGATGTCGTTCTTTTGATTGTCATCGTCAGTCGAACTTCCTCTCCTCGCCGCGGCTGCACTTCCAACGCTTGAACGTGGTATGCGCACCGCTGATCCAGCCTGTTTTGTTTTCTTTCCCTTACCAAGGTCGAAATCAGGAACTATCTCCTGAATCGCCTTAGCGGACCTTTCAGCAAGGTCCTTAAAGTATTCTCCTTCGTTTTCGTAACGTTTGTTCATTAGCTGCTGTGAAACAGCGTTGATGATATTGAAGTATTTACTATCTCTCAACGACTCGAAGGTTGAGTAGAAGCGTTCTTGTCGGTCGCGCAACGCGGCTTGCTGCACGTACTCCAAGATTGGTCCGTACTTCCTGTCGATTTCGTCCATCATGATTCGGTCAAAATTCCGAGCACCGGTTAGAGACTGCCTCACCATACCCTCATGCGCGTACGCAAAGAGTTCTTTAGCTTCTTGTTGTTCTTGTGGCGTGGCCTCAGGGTTCATCCGAAAGAACTTTCTCATGAAGTCAGTCCTACCCTTTTCAGGGTCAAAGACTCCCCAAAGTTCTGCTCTTTGTGCGGGAGTGAGTCCAGCGGCAGGAGGTGGCGGGGTGGCTTTTAAACCATCCACTACACCTCGAAGTTCCTTCGCCGCGTCTGCAAGTTCTTTCGAACTATCGTCGACCGGCGCTCTAACTTCACCACCGTCTCCACCTTCACCACCTGTCTGTTCTACCTCTTCAATCTCGTCTGGCATACTATAACTCCTCTAGTTTTTCTTTAATTTCCTCTAGGTCGAAGCGTATAATAGCTTCAGCACGACGGAGTCCTCGGAGATGACCAACGGCTTCATGGTGGGCAAAGAAGGTTTCAACATCAGTTATGGCTTGTGCACAAATCAAGTTGACTAACTTCTCCTGTTCTTCCTTGTTGTCGCTTATGATCTTACGAGTTATAGGGTGTGAAAGATATGACTCAATCATAGCCCTCTCGTTTTCCAACTTCCCTTTGTCGCCGGCTTGGTCCATTATACTCGCCCGGGAGTGGCAACGGGCGCAGCACTACCATTACCACCTGTTTGTGGAGACGGCAGTACCGACGGAGCCGATGCCTGGGTTGTTTGTGGCATACGCGCAGGCGTAACACCACGAAGTAGATAAATTTGGTCAAAGAGTTCACGAACCTGTTGAGGACCGTAACCCAAAACCTGCATGAACTCTGGGTTCTGTAACAAGGCGATGAGTATCTCTTGAAGCGACTGTGCAAGAAACGATTTCTCAGATGGTAGGGTACCATCGAAGACGAAGAAGGATTCAAACGTAGCGATACCTTCAGCGTCGGACTTGAACATGGTGAAGACCTCGTCGTCGGTGTAGGGAATACCAGTCGTATCGTTCACCGGCCAGGTTCGCTTTCCGATGATACGGAAGAAGGTTTCACGATCCATTTCTTGACGGTTGTTGGCAATGAGCTGACGGCCAAGAGGTTCGAAAGCCGAGTCCCAAATACAACCGATAACGGTCTTACCACGGGAGGAGGCACCTTGTGCGACAACACGATCTTGCGTTGCGGAACGTCGACCGCTCGAATAGTGTCCTTGCATTTGGGCTGTGATACCGGTGACACTTTCGTTAAGGTCTTTAAGGCCAGCGACGTCGCGGAGTACGTTAGCAGTAACATCTTGCGTCACGAATTGCTTTATATAACGGTCGACTCCAGTCCCCGTAAGAGCGGCGTTTTTCTTCAACGGAACAAACGGCACTTGTGTATCGCCCAAGAATTTTGAGTCTATGGCGGCGGGATCGTACACAAATTTCGATAAGACGGATTGCCGCTGAGACGCGATGTGAGTGTTCAGTTTCCAAGTGATCAAATCCGTAATCTTCTCACACATGTCAGCGAGGCTCTCATTGATGTCTTGCTGCTGATCTGGTAAGTACTGCGCGCAGATGTAAGGGAAAAGGGAGTGGTAATATGTTGCCTCTTCAAAACGGACGATTGTGCGGTCGTTACCATACCAGACGATATAACGGATCGGATATTTTGCTGTACCGAGGGGTTTAGGACCATTCTCTCCGAGTTGAAAGTCGTCGGGGATGAAACTAAAAACGCCTTTTGAGATGACGACCGTGCCTTCGGAGACCATGTTGTCGATCGAATGAGTGGCGTCTTGTTTTACACCGGCACCGAGGTTGGGGTTGATATTGAGCCGGTCGGGACCAAGGTCGATACGGGACTTTTTGCGACGCTGATTGTAACCGAATTCAGTCCACTTCGGAATGTTGTCAAGGTTGAAAAGGTATTCCGACTGTGACTTCAATGACGCGAGAGAGAACAAGTCTTCCGAACCACAGAACTCACCATCTTGGTACCGAGCTAGAGGCAATCTAGTGTCGGGAAAGAAACGGTATGGAGACACCGCATGTATTCGGTTTCCGCGGAATACGAGGAGTCGTGTATACTCTGTCGTTTCCTCCGTCGTTGGGACCCCAAACGCACCCTCCACCTCTCGACTCACTGGGACTTTCATATAACGAAACTCCTCGTGGTACACGACCTCAGCTGCGCCTAGTGAAAACTTTCCTATGTCTAAAAAGAATTGCACCAAGAATGTCGTCCAGTAGTTTTTACGTAGGTCTCGTTCCAGAATCATTTCGAGGGGTTCGGAAAGAAGGTCCTCCTCGTGGTGTGTTGGCTCCAACTCAAAGAATCTACGGTTTTGGGTCACCGTCATGATTCCGTACGCAACAAAGGTCATCACCTGCGCGTACGTGAGGGGCACAATCAACTTTGGAGGCTGACCCTTTTGGAATTGTTTAATGTCCTCACGCGATGGGAAACGCTTTCCTCGGAACACGAGGTCGTGTCGGTCCCACAAGTTGTAGTACGATGCCATGTCCGAACGACTACCGTCGATTAGGTTTCGGGTGCGACGCAACAACTCCGCGTGTTCACGAGAGTTGATGTCGTGAAGTGCTTCTGTAAAGGTTTCGAGGGACATTTGTTATGTTGTCAAAAGTGCTGGTGCCCCTCCCCTACTTGCCCCAACGTCCTGTATAATAGGAGCCGGGCCAGTAACACTAGGAGGCGCTCCAGGACCACTAGCTTGCACCCAAGTACTACCGTTAAAAACAAACGTTTGTCCTAGTGAATTGGTCGTTGTTTGACCGACATAAGGAGCAGGACCACCAGACCCATAAACATCGCCCGGTAACAAATTTATTTTTCCGCCTACCGCGCCGTGTTGTTGCGCCATATACTTTTGTTGTGCCGGGGTAGCGGTTGGCCCATAATAACCATATCCCTGTGGCCCCACTCTCCAGCCTGGTAACGCTCCACCACCCCGTCTACCACCACCAAAGTCCTCCGGGGTTCCAAAAGTACCAGCAGTCGGCCCTCCAATACCAATCGGAGTATAACCGCCCGTGCCGCCGCCTGTAGCGCCGTAGAGCGAGTAACCGGTACCGCCCCCGCCGGTGTTTGAAACGTTCGCTAGGTTGCCACCACCGTGTAGTGGATTCGCACCAAACGTGCTACTACCCTGTGTGTAACCAGGGCCATAAGAAAAACTCGGGCCGTAGTTCGAGGCCGTCATTGTACCGGGGCCTTGCACAACACCACTCGGTGTTGCAATATATCCTGGTGGAACTATACTATAACCACCAGTAGTCGGATCGTAAGCGAGTGTTTGCCCCTGAGCATTAGTCTTGTACATCGGAACTGGCCCAGCCGGGTTAGTCAAACTCCCAGGTGAACCCATCGGCAACCCGGTAGTCGGATCAATAGGTGGTCCAATAGGTGGTCCAGTCGGTGGTCCAGAAGGAGCACCCTGGCCTGCCGCAGCCGCGTCGGCAGCTAGCATCGCCTGGTACTGAGCCATAGTATCCATCCCAGGTCCGTAAATATTCGTAGCACTACCGCCTGGCGGTATCTCAGTTGCTCCGGCACTAGGATCGAAATAAACAGGATTTCCATTTGCATCGTAATAAGCTATCACTGGGTTACTTTGTGGCGTCGATGACGCTCCCATACTCGGATCGGTGATGTCACCTGGATAAACCGGGATAGTACTCCCGTAAGGGTCAGTAGCACCAGTAATATCTAACGAAGCAGTAGTGGATGGTGGTTGATAAAACGGGTCAGGGCCGAACTGAGTAACATCTACTGGGGTAAATGGAGTGGGAGTATTAATACCTCCTGGGAATGGAACTATCGAATCCTGATAAGAAGTACCTCCAAGAGTCATACCAGGGGCAGTGGAATACGGGTTAGTACTATAAGAGGGAGGTGGCGAAGGCGACACTATAAACCCCTGCTGGTTATAAGTAGGATATTGATACCCAGCCGGAGGGTTTACACTAACAGACCCATCCGGCATCACGAACCCTGCATTGGGGGCGGTGGGGAATGGAGTGCCACTAACGTACGGAGTGGGTGCCGGTGTGGGAGTAGGCTGACCCGCTATGGTTAATGGGTCTAGAGGACTTCCAGCGACGTATGGCGCAATGTTCCCACTTGGGGTAAGGTATGGATTCGGCATACTAAGCTACTCCTAGGTTACCCTCCCCACGACCGGTATCGCCCTGACGCTCCAAATTGGGTCCGCCTCTAGCCGCGGTCCCACCCACGCCCTCACCTGGCCGTGGTCTTGGTGTGCGTGGAGTTCCCGGTGGGCGTGGAGCTTCCGGAGTGTGCGGTCGAATATGCCCCTCCGTCCCAAGAAGGTTAAATAGTCTTTGGGCGAGGGCAGGGTTAGTCCACACCGGTTGAAATTCAGGTGGCACACCTGGTGGTGGAGTAAAGGGTGGTGCAGTTCCTTCAGGTGGTGGCGCCTGCACGGGCGGGCCTATGAAACGCGGTGGTGGTCTTCCCTCTGGTGGCGTAATCGGAACCGGCCCGGGCGCACCGCCTCCTGGAGGTGTAAGTGGTGGTGGAGGTGTAGTCCGTGGTAGTATACCAGGAGGTAATATATTCGGTGGTAGACTCGCCAGTATGTCTGCTATACTTGGCGGCGGACCCTCCGCTATCGGGTTCTGTTTAAACGTATTTAATAAGTCAGCCAACCCTGCTATTGTTCTTGGTGGTGTTGCCATATTTATATCCTATACCTTTCTCTGAATCTGTTACTACCCATATTGGGAACTAAGTCCTCCGTGAAAAGATCGTCGTCGAGATCAACCTGATCGATATCGGTTCGACTAGGCGCACGATAGTCCGCCGCCGTCGTAGGCTCGATGTAGAACAACCCCTGCAACGCGAGACGGTAAAGGTTCTCCATCGCGTCATCGTTCTGTTTCTTTGGCTTGTTGGTCTCACCATCCCAAACGTAACCGCGCGAGATTTCGAACAGGAAACGTTTACATTCACTGTTGACTATAAACGTCGGATTACCCGCACGGTCACGTCGACGTAGGAGTTCCTTGACTTTGAGAATCCCGTTATGTGGGTCTTTAGTCGCCGGCATAACCGGCAGACCAAGTCTAAGGACCTCCTCCATTGGGGTGGACTCAGTGACCCGGTTAGGGGTGTCACTGAGAGGATCGATCAAACCGGGAAGGGAGGGCTCACGTAGGCCGAGAACGAAGCGGCAGTCAATGACGAGGTCGGACATCAGACATGACTCGAAGATTTCAGCGAAGACGTAATGATACTCGTTCGGAGAGGTTGAGATGAAAAGGACGTGGTGGGGTTTGCGTGGGTGGTAGTCGATGGCGAAACGGATCGCGTGGTCGGCAGGTGGGGACGTCCAGTCCTTCCAACCGTAGGGAGGGTTACGACGAACGTGAACGCCCCACTCAAATTCTTTGTAGACGAGGCCGGAGTAGGCTTTGGGAATACCGGAACGACGAGTCTCGCGCTCGTCCTCCGAATAGTTTTGCATCACCCGTTCGATTGCAGCAGCGTCGAGGTGGGGATTGTCGTCGGTTTTGCCCGTCATCATCCAGAAGTCACCATGATGAGCATCCACGGTCTCGAGAGACTGGAGTTCGAGGTTCGGAATGAACTTGGCATCAATCCACGGCTCCTCCAACGGGGTGCAGGTGAACCAGCAACGCCCATCACGGTCGATCATACCACGGATGATTGCGTTGAACATAGGTTCGGGTACGGGTTCGTCGAAGTGCACCCAGTCCCACGCCGAGGACTCCTGACCGAGAGGGTTCTGCTTGAACGATTTAACGGTGTCAAGGTGGATGGTGGAGGTGCCGCCGGAAACATGTCGCACCCTAATACAGTCGATTGCACCGGAATGGTTCTTGGTGAAGTCAATGAGACAGTCCTTTGGGATGTAGCGGAAGAGAGTACCTTGGCTCGGACCTTCTTCGGTGGATGTAAAGACCTCCGTCGATTTGTCCCAGTCGGTAGTGACGATCAGACCCTTCGTCGGGTGCCGAGGAATACCAAGAGTCCGTCGTGGATCGGTCTCGGAGAGCCAAGGCCGGTAACCAAGGGCAAACGCGGTGTCCTCCGTACCGCCACACGTAGATTTACCCCAACGGTTACCGGTCCGAACGTAGCGGTAGTGGAAGTCCGCTGCGTTATGAAACAGCTCCTGCTTGGCGTGAGGGACGTAGAAGAAGATTCGACGGTCGCGTCGAAGCTCGACCAATCGCCTCTCTAACTGGACCTCCCGCCTCTTAAGTAAAACGCTATCTTCCATTACTTCTTGTGTGCGACGTGCTTAACCGGTACATGCTTTGCCGACGTGACAAACTTAGCCGGCGGTGTTTCCTCGGGCGCGAACAGCCCTTTCGGCGCCACGGGTTCCTCAATCGGACCCTGTCTTAAGTTCGGGGCCTGAGCAGTAAAGGGTTTCGCGACCGGACCCAACATCTCCACCATCCTTGCGGTGCGGTCAAACACCGCCTGCCATGATGCAGGTGATGGGTCTTTCTGTAAGCTGGTGAGTTCGGTTCTCAACCCGTTAAGTTCCTTCTTTATTGTTTCAATTTTTTCGTCATCTGTCATTTGATCCTCCTACCACTTTCATTGTTAAAAAAGCACTTACTACACCAGCAAGGAAGGCGGCGAGTTCTTTAATATTTTCACCACCCTCTACGGTCAACACGCTCCGACCATAGATAAGTGCGCCGAAGCTACCAAGGATGACGGGGAACACAACGGTCATGGCAACCGTCACTGCAAGCAACATAGCGATCCAGTCGCGCACTGTCCAGTCAGAGGGGAGTTTCATGCGGCTAACGCTGCCTTCGGTTCGGGTTGAATAACAAATCCTTCAAGGGTTTCAGCATCAACCTCGTCGAGGTCCAGAGGGACTTCGTTCGAGTAGTACGGCTCGATCTCAACGGACTCCTTGGATAGTTTACGAATCTCATCGTTACGATTTTGCATCCCATCACGGGTGAATTTGTACTGTCCTCGGTCGTCCCGTTTAATGACGCCGTCTCCGTCGACGGCGCAGTGTTTGACGTTGATGTCTTCGATGCCTTCTTGGTAGATTTCGAAGAGACGCATCATACGTTTGTTTACCTTCTTCAAGGCGTAGATGAATTTCGTTTCCTTCACGTCCTTTTTGTTTAACCAGACGGCTGCGAGGTTGATAAAGTCTACTATCTCTCGGTTGGTCTTTTTAGTTTTCATGATGATATAAAAATGCGTCGGGTTGGGCTTTTTAGCACAAGCATCATCACATCAAACTGGCTTAAATGCGACGACGTACAGGAGCATGTTTGCGACAAAGTGGAACCGCTTGCCGGATTAATCAGGTGCTCAAGCAAAATGTGAGTTGTAAGTGATACCGAATTGTCAGTCGCATCACTCGTCCAGCCCGATCCGACCGTGAGCGTATCCGCGCCAGCTGTCGTACGCGACGCACAAAGTAGCCCCACAGCCAGAGAAGTTGCGCTTGTAACGTTACCGCTTGTTGTAGCCGTTTGAGGTGTCGTTGTGCCACCGACCGACGCAGATGTATCGAGTATAACAGTTGCGCCTAGTCCTGAGAACTCTGCTATGGCCGAATCGGACGGGCTGTTCGTCCAGGTTCCAAAGCTGGTCTGACCGCCTGGACAATTCGGGTAATAAAAAATTTCGGCACCGGCAACCCCTTCACTCGCACCTGTTATCCAACCCGACGGCGGGGGTGTAATCGTAGCTCCACCCATAACCATTATGAGCGTATTGCCAGCAGTCGAATTAGCTGGCAGCGTTGCTATACCGTTTTGCAGGACAGCCGAAACTTGAACCAATGCGATAGCCATATTAGCACTCTACCGTTACGTGAATCCAAGTCACGGTTCCAGCATTAGCACTGGTCGTGAACACAAGAAAACCGTTAGCTGGAATAGCTGTGTTGTTCAAAGTTGCGGTTGTGCCGGTTGTCGTATTGGTAACAGCTACAGGGCTGGTTGTGACGTTGGTTAAGGTAGCCACGCTAGTTCCATACCCAATGTTGTAGGTTACCGAAGGCGACGTTCCCTTAACAACGGCAATCACTTTTGTAATCGTTCTGGCTGTAGTGGTAAACGCAAAACAGATGTTCTCTGCCGTGCCGGGATTTTCCACGGTGAGGGAAGCACGCCAAGGGATAGGAGTTGTCCACTGTGTATTATAGTTAGTGCCATCAATCTTAGATAACACCTGTCCGGCAGTGCCGGCTGTAGGAAGTCCACCATTGGCGGGCGTGACCGGAAAGATGCTGACCCCGTTAATCTGCAATGCGGTGGTGGCGTTAAGGGTGGAGGCTTTGAGCGTGGCGAGCGTGCCGGCGGTGCCGTTGTTGACCTCAACCACGGCAGCAGCGTTCCGAGCAAGGCCGGTATCAACTGCTGCACTTGCATCGCTTGCCGACCAACCAAGCACATTAGTATTATTAAGTGCAATACTAGTTGTGCCGTTTATTTGAAATATGTCTTTATTTGCCCCACCATCCCAAATGAAAAAGTTTTGGACTCCAGCTCCACCATAATCATTACCCAACGCATACTTAGCTGTGCCAGCAGACTGCATGACAAACTGATTTTTGAAGTTACCAGCACCATGCCCGTTATTAAACACGATTGAATTATAATTTGTTGGACCAGCACCGGGATCGGTTGCTGTAACTTGCAATGTTAGAACGGCACCCGTTGCATTAGAATTAACAGAAAGTTGGCCAGTAGTTGAAATCGTAGTCGCGTTCCCATAGGCACCCGCGTTAACCGAACTATCAATCGTCAAGTTGCCGGTAGGATTGGCTGCGCCCTGGACAGGAACGTTATAGATACGGAAATCTACTGACTGACTCGCAGCGGTGGCAGTCGTTTTCCAGCCTTGACCGGTGAAATGGAGTGTGGGTGAATACTGCTGATTGCCAGCGGTAGCAGCCGTCGTGTCCGTAAGTATGTAACCATCTACGACCGTATTAGCCGCTGGCGTGCCAGTCTGCGTAAGCAAATTACTTGCGTTCGTCCAAGTCAAATTAGCACTACCGCCGAACGCTCCCGCATTGTTAAACTGAATACTATTTGCCGGCGCACCCGGAGTACCACCACCCGCCGGCACTTGCCACGTAGCGTCCTCACGCAGGAATCTCGTTGTTCCTGCCGTCGTTCCAGGTGTAGGAACTAGTCCATGTGCGCCGGATGCACCGCTCATAACAAAATCTGACGTGTCCCAGTAGTCGGTTTTCGCTGTAGCGATCGTGAGTGTGTTCGCCGCCATTCGTTTAACTATCCCAGTCGTCGATAGTCCGGTGATCTGATCTTGCGTTATAGTGCCACCGAGAGCAGTCACAACACCTGCAATCGTTATCGAAGAGTTAGCCAACATCGCGTTGGTTACCACTCCTGACCCGATCGTGGTGGCAATCGAAGTGGCGCCACTACCGGTTATCGGACCGGTTAACGTGATCGTTTGGTTAGCGGTTAGGTAGGTGCTGGTATCAATACTGAGAGTTCCTGTCCCACCGCCAGTTTTGACAAAACCGTTGGAGGAGAGGTTCGGGAGTGCGGCGATAGTTGGCGTGGTGATGGTCGGCGATGTTGCTAGAACCGCGTTGCCCGTACCAGTTGTAGCTAGACCTTGAATGGTGGTTGCACTTGTCCACTGCGCGATCTGAAGGTTGGTCGGCGTTCCGACATTGGAAACGTTACCACCACCAGCAGGAACCATCCACGTTGCGTCTTCACGAAGGAATCGTGTAGCTCCCGCGGTTGTGCCTGGTGTCGGAACAAGTCCGTGAGCAGCGGACGCACCACTTGCTACAAAGTCATTTCCAACGGCGGCGTAAGTCGGTAAGGTTGGAAGTTGACCAGTGGTAGCTGTGCCACTTAGATTTGAAAAAGCAGGTTGCGCGTAGCCAATAACACCCGCGGTCGATACCGAGTTAGCCCACTGGTTAGCCGCAGCGGATGAAGACACGACCGTTGTTCCTATTGTTCCAGCATCGTTCTTGTCGTGGAACCGTTTGTCGGTCGTGTCCGTCCACGTCATGTTTTTACCCGCCGCTGGTGTCGCCGGTGCTGCTTCGTTGGTATGTAACGCGTCAGTTAGAGCGAAGTCGCCTGCGGCCATCGTCAGGATTGTCCCGTTGGTGGTCGCGCCAATGATTCCACCAAACGCGCCAGCGTTGTTGTACTGAACTTGTGTAGTGGAGCCGCCTGGTGGATTGCCTCCACCTGGAGTTACCCATTGGGTGTTGTAATTGGTCGCGTCGATCTTGGCGAGATATTGACCGGCTGTTCCACCAGCTGGAACACCTGGTGAACCTGCTGGAGCGGTCCACGTTCCATTTTCACAAAGAAATCTTGTCGTGCCGGAGACTGCGCCAGGGTCAGGCACAAGACCAGCGTTATGCGTGCCACCTTCAGCGAAGATTGTAGTGTCCCAGTAATCGACCTTAGCGACCGCATTAGTGATCGACGTCGCTCCGCTGAACTTAGTCATGTTACCACTGACTGGAGAGCCAGTGACCGTCACCGTACCAGCCGGCGGCACCTGCCACGTTGCGTCTTCACGTAGATATCTACTCGTTCCACCAACCGCGCCAGGGTCCGGTACCGCACCGATCGCGTGGGTTGAACCACTCTGAACAAAGACTGGTGTGCTAACGATAGTGGTGGTCATCGTTAATCCAGCACCCAAAGTTAGTTCTTGTGGAGAACCAGCCGCTCCTACGCCACGACCGAGAAGGACACTACCGGCTGACGTATTCTGCATCTTCGCATACGTAACCGCCAAATTAGAAATCGTAGTCGAGAGAGAACCAGCCGAGTTCGTAACGTCGCCAGTGAACGCAGGCACACGCGCTGCGGCCAAAGTTCCGGTCGCGTCGGCACTCGACAAATCAACCGCTCTCGCCGCAGCATCTAGCACACCGCCAGTTATGTGGGTGAACCCCGTTCCGGTGGGTATGACTGTGGTTGGCTGCCATACGCCAGCGGTAAAGGTTAAAACCTGACCAGTGGTTGGATCAACGGTGTTTCCAATAGGTTTAGTCGTCAACGTCTGTAGAGCAGTCGCCGTCGCGGGAATACCGGATGGTATGTCAGCAGCCACGAGCGCACGAAACATCGGCACTCCTGTGCTTCCAGTTGGTGGACCTGCAAAGACTTGGTTTACATTCTGAACGACGAATGAACCCGTGAGGGTACCGGTCGTCAATACCGGTGAGCCTGTAACCGAAAACACGCTTGGAGGCAACGCCAAACCGACGCTAATAACAGACCCAGCCCCCAACGACCGAAGCTTCCACGTTTGGCTCGGACCATCGAAGAACAACTCCTGTTGGTCGGTTGGGTTAACCGAGTTGTCGATAGGGAAAGGCGTTGAAGTCTGTATTCCTTTTGCCGCGCGGGCGTCGGAGAGTCTTGGGTCGGTGGTGTTGACCGCATCGGTGATACCATACCCAGCGAGAGTGTTAAGGACAAGCGCACCCGATGCCCCGTTCAAACTAATGACGTAAGCCACACCCGGCGGCGAGGAAGTAATACTACCACCTCTCTCAAGAAAACCCTCAAATACCCCGACGGTGAAGGAAGGATTGGTTAGAGACCCGGTCGTGAGAGAGATTATACCAAAAATTGCTAACGTTCCGTCGGAAGGTACCGCTAGATTCGTGTCAGTCGCGGATAGTTGGAAGGAGAAGTGCTGATTCGTACCGGCTGACCACGTCGCATATGTTGTGGTATTATCGAACCCGGTCGGCGGGGTGATCGTCTTCTGAATTAACAGCGGCCCGTTTGGTGAGAACTTACGGACCGTTATGGTCGCCGCTAAGATGTTGGAAATGTCAGATACAAAGTTCGTCGATACCGATGGATCACCATTAAATAGCGACGCGTTAACGATCATCGGCTCGTCCTGCCAGATCGTAGCTATTGGGTCCGTACCAATGTTTGGCATCGGTGCCCGCAACGACTGGTCGAGAGCAAACCGAAGGGTGGTATCGGAGAGGACTGGCATGTGCTACTCTTCTTTACCGAAGACGGTACCGTTTATTGTGGCAGCAACGCTGGCCTGCAACGTGAGAAGATTACCCGCCGTGGCTGACAGAATCCCCTTACCCGTCGGTCCGGTGAACGATCTATTCGCAGCGGCGACTCCGTCCCGTAAGATGATGGTCCCGGCGGTGTTGTCCCTAAAAATCAACGAGCACGCCGTGTCAGAATATAACCAATACCCCACCAACCTAAACCTTTTCCCCGTCTTCGGCGTCCACACTGTCGTCTCAGCCGCACTTGCGGAGATTGTAAAGGGTTTAAAAACATTCGTGCAACTCGGAACGCCTGGTTCAGTATCGGTAATCATCTCATCCTTCTCGGTTTCTTATCGCTTCCAACTCTTTCTGGAGTTGTTCCATCTCGTCGTGTGGCGAGAGGTTGAAATTGTGTGATCGTGCCGTTACGACCTTCTGCACCGGCTTCCCTGACGCATGTTCAAGCAGCGTGGTTGCTGCTGCAAGTCGGGTAGGAGGCTTAACAAACTCGTCGTCGCGAATGCTGACGATCGTTTCTACCGACTTCAATGCCTCACCCTTAATAACTCCGAGGACTTCACCGCCCTCTTCGTTCGAAAGTACCGCGAGAAGCTCTTGAAACCACCGTTGCGCCCTCAAAATTGACACCTCACCCGGCGTCACTCCCGCACCCAACGCTATTTCACTATTCGTTCTACCCGCCAACAGCATGTACGCAGCCATTCGGTGCCATGCTTTCTCATTCTTCAACCCCGCCGACGCTGTATCATCCCTCTCAAACCGATGTAGCTTGACCTCCGACCCCTTAAACTCACTCCTCCGTCGCTCCGGACACTGGTTCGGGTTCTCTAAATTCCCACCACGCGGCCCCTCAGTCTTCGCTTCCATCTTCCGTCTCCTCCCCTTCTATGGAAATTACGCTCCAAACGATCGCAACCCGATCATGTTCTTTGGTTGGTTGCGGCCCAGTGTATGGTGCCGCCGTTAGAATCGGTGGAAGCGTAACAACATCTCCACCTAGACATACTTCGTCCACACGGCATTATCCTGATACGTCACACAAAAGCAAATATGTATATTGTTACATTTCCCTCCCCCTTACCATCCCATCAAATCGTTACATTATACATACTTCCCCTCCTAACCCTCACGGGCTAAAATTCTGAAATGCAACGTAATCCGCCTATCCGCCCCACTAATGCATTTCCATCTGCCCTCGCTCCCACCACCCATCACCCTCGCCTCTGCGATCTGTGCGCATTGTCATTTATTCCTCGCCGCTCGTGGCAAAAGTTTTGTTGCCCCGAACATCGCTCTTTATACTGGCGCCTTTTTAGTGGCACGATTTCAAAACGGCGAAAATCGCGGCGAGGTAGAGTATGACTAATCTCCTAACCGCTCTGGGCGAAGGAACCTCGGTGCTATAATAGATAGAGGGATATAGAGTTTTTCTATTGGGTTTTGTTCTTTGATAGATTAAAGGTTTTTGCAGTTGAAAACCTCGGATGCTCCATAGAGGTTTCTGAAAGCGATAAGGCGGCAATTACGCCGCTCTCGTAATTCAGAGGCTTCTAATAGGAGTAAATGAAATATGAGTAAAGTTGATTTCACAACTGGTAACTTCGATCTAGTTATTCAAGGTGAATTAAATCCTGATAAGCAGGTTGAGGCGATTGATGCGGGAATTCGGTATATCGTTCAACGAGATGGCGCAACTACCGCATATAAGGCGCTATTCGGTGAGAGCAACGCCAAGCGGAAAACCTTGGAATTCTCGCCGGAAAACGCGGAAGCTATTCGCTCTGCGTTCGCCGATGCGCTGGCTAAATACGGAAATTTCTCCGTTTCGGTCAGCGAGCATATCGCATCGGAGGGGGTTACCAGCCGGAAGCAGGCCACGGTTCTTTGGGAAAAGGCCAAAGCTGGTGGCGCGAAAGGATTGAAAAACCTTTCGGCTCTGTTGGGCGTGGAACTTGATGCCAGCAACGATGAGGTTGCGATCGAGGCTTGCCATGAGTTTCTCAAGGGTTTGAGAAAAGCCTAAGCCGAGGTTAGATACACCATCCACTCGAAAGCGGGTGGATGGTAATCTAATTTCATGATTCAAAAAACCGTATATAATTCTACGAGGCGTCGTTGGTTTGCAGGTCAGACTTCTCGTGGTTCGCTGCCGTTTTGTCTTGATGCACCAGAATTACCGCGCAAGGTTCCACATTGGTCGTGGGACGAGCGCGCTGCTAGTAAAAACGCTGCCGAAAACAAACTTTTACGGAGCATCGGCAAATTATTACGGAGCAAAGGAATTGATTACCAATGGTAGCTTGGGGGGTAGGTAAGGTATGGCATATGGCTATGCCCTATAGACGGAGCATCGGCGTGGTGGCGCGCCCCTATTCCCCCTCTGGTTAAAAAAAAAAAAAAATTATATACCATAAGGAGATATGAGGCCACCGAAGGCCATGCTCCGTCTAGGAGGCATAGGGGATGGCTATAACTCACCTACCCCCCAAACTACCGGATTACGGAGCAAAAGAAATAAACCTAAAATGAAACCTAAAATGAAAAGAATATATACTATCATATACACGTGGCACGGTGAACGGCATCGCAGCCACAAAACCTACGAAACATTCGCCGATGCGGGTAAGGCGCTGGCACTCTTTCGTTTCGAAGGATGGAACTCATGGATTGAGTCATCCTACGAGTGGATCAAGAACTAAAACTATGAAAAACATAATATATACGATAGTCTACGCGTGGCGGAGGCTAGTGTGGAAATGGAATGAATGGATGACTAATATATGAGCACACCAAGAACTGAAAAACAGGTGGAAGAATTAACTAGATTCTGGGGTGGCAAGGAGGGTTTGCTTGCTCGTATGGAGCGGCTGGAACTCTATTGCCAGTCCCAAGAGGTAGAAATTGTGCGACTTGAGGAGGAGTTGGCAAAAGAGAAGGCAAAACACCAGTTTTCCCTAACGTTGTGCCCACCAAAATGAAAACGTTATTAACAATCGGCGGCGTCGAGATTCACCACAGGGAATCCGATGAGTCAGACATTTCTACCCATTACGAGATTGTAAGGTTTACGAGCAATCTGGATATTTGTAATGATGGATGCGGACCGAGTTATGGCGACCCGCATTACCAACCGAAAACAGCATATTACAATAGTGGAAAGTATCTCAATGCGGACGTGGATAAATACATTGTTATCCCACCGCAGATTCGCTCGATGGTCAAAGGAGTCGTGATGGGATGTCAGGCGCGCCTCACGAACCTTGAAACCAATGTTGAATGTCCAGCGGTCGTCGGCGAGATCGGTCCAAAGAATAAAACGGGCGAAGCCTCGTATTGTTTGGCGAAGATTATCAACCCGTCGATCACACACAATTCTGGCGACAAGAGAAGGATTTACCTTTACGAGTTCTGGCCCGGTATCCCCGCAGTCGTGGGAGAGAAAACCTATAAGCTAGAACCAGCGCGGAAACGAAAACCAAAGTCATGACCGAATTCGAAACCATAGAGCGCGATGAGGTGGATAGACAGAACCGCGACGCACTAATCGCATTGGTAGCGAAGCATGGGTTGTGGATTGGTAGAAAAGAGTTTGACAAGTGGAGACCTACCACACCAACAGCTGGTGAGATTGATGGGTTCTTTGAGGTGTTTCCAACGATGACATGCATCGCAACCGATGGAGTTCAAGCGTGGTTCCTATTGCCAAACGGTGACGCCCTTATCGGGCACGTGAAGAACTTTCATTGGGGTGGAAATTCAGGCGCACCCGGCCCGCTTTATCGAACGTCGAAAGAGAAGGAAAGTAAACCAAAACCAAAACGCAAGAGCGTTTTACAAAAAGCATTGGAGATGTTAGGAATATGACCAAAAATAAAACCGTTAGATGTCCGCGCGGTGGCGCGGCGTTGCAGATATGGCAACGAGAACAGTGGGTTAAAGGCCAGCGAACCTGTGATTGGTGCGAGGGCACTGGCAAAATGAAACACTTTGGCGTGACCTGCCTAAAATGTCACGGAACGGGAAAGGTTTAACGATGAAGTCCATACTTCTCGTTTTGGTTCTTCTATCGATCGGTTGCGTTTCGCGTGACCCATCGCTACCACCACGAACCGTAACGTACGATCGGTGGCCTGCTTACGTTCCACAACCAGCCACAACCCGACGATAAATCTATGACAACGAAACCACCATCAAATAGGTATCAACATAAGGAACTCATCGGCAGCCGCGTGCAGTTACGCGATGGCAGGTGGGGAAAAGTCGTCCATGCCGGTTATGGCATGATAATGATAGTCTTTGACGACGGTCACTGGTTCAGTGGATCGGAGCGTGATTTAAATGAAAATCAAAAAACTACACCCAACACTTAAAGCGTGCGCTTGCGGGTTTATCGGGACCAGCACACAACTTTACCACCACTTTGAATACGCCAGGTCCGACAACGCCCGACGAGGTTTGTTGGAAAGAGCGTTCTACGAAGACCACGGCGAGGTGCCGTTGAACGAGGACGACATTCGCGTAGTTCGGAGAGAAGCATACTTGGACCATTACCATCTCAACACATGAACGGTGAAATAAACTTAGACGAAGCCCTCAGAGCAGTAGGAATGAAGCCAATATATATTGGTTTCAATGAAGCAAAAACCATGACAACAACACCAACAACAATAACACTAAAGAAAAACAAGGATTGCACACATTCCGTGAGGTTTGATGTTGCCGACGATATCAAGAACCCAATCGTTAAGTCGGTATACATCAACCGTCCATTCTCGGACAACTGGAAGGAGGTCAAGATAACCTTTGAAGGATTTAGCGAGGTCAAATTCTCTGCTCCGTGATCCTCTGCTAAATGAAAATTACGGAATCGGCGGATTGTTACATTATACAATCTTGCAAATTTCCGTGATGATGGTAAGTTGCTCAAAGGCCAACCCATCAAAACGGAGGTAAAATATGAAATACTGTGTCAAGGTTGACGATGAACCTCGGATAGCAGAAGCGTATGGTTCGATACTGAACTTGAAAGACCTTAGTGGTGATCCCCGTTCGGCTACTCCAACCGAGATAGAAACAGCCATTTTTAACTGGCTAGAAGGTTCAACCCACGATTATGAGCGGCGTGAGAACATGAGTTCGTTTACTCCACCACCACTCGAAGGTGGATCATTCACCGCAATGTCCCAGAAGACGTCAGCAGGTGGTCTGACACTGTAAACCAATGCCTGAGCCGTCGCTAGCACTAGAGATCAGTCGTCTTCACAAAGTGTTTAGCGACGGTGCACAGGCAGCATTGACAAAAAAATGGATGAATAGGTTTTGTTTGTATGCTGCGCTTTGTCATTTTCTAACTATGTTCGTCCCCGAACCAGAAGAATTTAGTATTCCACTTAAAGGAGTAGATACAGATGAAGGAACGTGAGACGGACGTGCTTTATGGAAACGTGACGGTCACGCATCCAGTGCCGTCGAATTACGAAGAAGGCGATAAGATGGTTGGTATTACCGGCGGCGTGCTGGACGGATTTAACTCGGACTGCGTTGCAAGAAACTTTCTACCGAGACTCTATCGTGAAACCGCAAAGAGTTTCATTGAGAGGTTTCCAAAGAAGAACAATGGGACGGACGACAAACCCGTCGTGCCAACGGACATCGCATACCTTGGTCAACTATGGGACGAGCACAAGGATTTACGACGAGAGATTGAATCGACGTTGATGAAGAAGGCGCGAGAGGTGCCGTTCTATCAGTCGATCCAGACGTCAGGCGGTGGTAAGATTTCACAAGCCGCAATAGACGCAGCGAACAAGTTTATTGCCGAGGGTAGGGAGGTTAAGAGTGCCGAGTATATAGAGGATAACGTGCCAGGGTATACCGTGCAACGTGGCCCTGACGGTAAGCCAACGTTGGAAGGACTCGCACGAGGAGTTCAGGCGTTGCAACGACACTTAAAGAACATCGCAATTCGACAAGCGGAGGCAAAACTTGAGTTATGAATTTGGATTCCCACAGGGTCCAAACGAGACATGGTTAGTCCTTATATGCAACCTGCGTTAGTGGTTTCAGAAAGACGGGACGCTGGCACCGACGCCCAAATATCGGTGCATATTCTAAAGACATGATGAACGATCAAAAACGATTAGAGGGATGCGACACCAAGTATGCATATCGTGAAGGCGAGAACTACTCCCCTCGTGTTCGTCATGTCTTTAGAGTATGAAAAATATTTTCCCCGTGCCTGTGCTGGCCGAGTTGATTACAGAGGTGCAAAAGGGAGCTAGAGGTTCCACCAAGGGCTGTGCAAACGAATGCTCGACTGTAACTGGCGAAGCGCGAGAGGGCACCAAGCCCAAAAAGGTATTGGCGGATAATAAAACGCCTCTGGCCGGAGGGACTCTCGCGGCGGGGAAAACCTATCATGACACTTAGAGATTTAACAGACGAAGAAATTAAGAAGTTACAAGAGCACTGCAAGGTAGCGTTTCAGGCGGAGCTTGACCGAAGAATACTGAGGTCGAAAGGACCATGGGATTACTTCTTGGCAGGTTATGATGCATGTTTACGACTGCGACTGCGGTTGATTACGAAACCCGATGCGTAGCGGATATTGGAACGATAATCCGGCAGGTCGAGTTCTAACAGATCGACGTATTAAGCACTACATTTTGGAGGGTCGCTATGGCGACGCAGCAAGACAACGACTACTTGAACGACAAAAGCCGAAACCTAAGAACGCTCTGCGACTCGCACTGAAATTATTAGACCTATGAAACTAGACCGACTACAGCCAAGGAACCTGGCAGGAAATCCGAGGGCGTCGTTACCAGCGTGGTTGAAATACCGTGATATGTTAATCTCGGCGTATCGACAACATCCAAGACCTTATGTTTATCGACCGATCAACATGGCACCGATCTCCGTTGTCTCAAGAGCACGTGACGCGATGCGTGGGTGTCTTACATTCAGGTATCCAATTGAGCACGACGATATTAGCCACGAAGATTTGATGCGGTGGTATTCCGAGGTCATTTTCAAGTTCGACGACGAGCAGGTCTATATTGGTACCTCTGAGAAGGTTAATTCTGTTCTCACCGGCACAGAGTCGGTGAGCGACAGCACGTTACGGTTCACCACCCTCGAACTTGAGGACATCACAGCATTTGAGGTTCTACTTTCCCGTGGCCGCCTCGTCGGACCCATTATGATTCAGCGTCCACCCGATCTTACTCTGCTCCCAACCCGTGAAAATGTCGAAAGGCTTAACCGTCCTGACGGCTCGTTAGTACTGATATAATATGCTATGTTTAACAATCCCTACCCAAAGGAGCGTCGCCTCAAGTGTATCCTCGCTCGTGTCGATGCTCAAGACTACGTCTTTGTCACCCGTCGATTCTATCTCGCCGGTATGCAAGACAAAATCCTATCAAACCTATTTAAGAAATTCGTAGATGAACTCAAACGACTACATAATATCGAACCCATTGAAGGAGGACTCAGTGACCCCTTCCCAGTCCTCGAAGACATCTTTAACAGGCTCGTTTTCGTGGATAGATGCGCCGCTGGAAGCACTAATAGCGGAGGAAACTCTAGTCCACAACATGACGAACGAGGAGTTGGTGGACTTCATAAAGCGGTGCTCGACGCTAAGGTCGAGTGCCCAGAGTCGAAAGGCCGCACTAAAGGGGGACGGCGCACCAAAACCAAGAAAGCAGAGTAATTTAGATAGAGCATTAGAACTGTTAGCGCAGTTAGAACAGAAGGAGTAAAAAATGAGTAGAAAAGAAG